>Ga0157374_10000123_pt1 | contig 70359 bp, 61 predicted proteins | sample M25metaG_FD_115308 | JGI IMG/M metagenome (GOLD analysis project Ga0157374, IMG submission 115308) | Miscanthus rhizosphere microbial communities from Kellogg Biological Station, Michigan, USA - M2-5 metaG | ecosystem: Host-associated > Plants > Roots > Rhizosphere > Soil | place: USA: Michigan...
ACCGGCGCGATTGCATGCCCGTCATAAGCGAACAAGCCCTTTGTCGTGCCGAGATAGACCTTTTCCTTGAAGTTCGCGAGCGACCAGAATGTATTCTTGTCCGCAATATCGTTGACATCTCGGAAGCCCCTGACGATATTGCCGTTCAACAATGTGCCGTTCGCCCCGCCGATCCATACGTCGTCCCGCCCATAGCAACGAACGCACTCCAGATTCTCGTCAGTCTTGAGTTCGATTTGCCGCCATGCGTTGCCGTTCCAGTGGAAAAGGGAACCGTTGGAACCGGCGGCATACACATCTTCCTCCGAAAATCCGTCGATTCCATTGAACACGACATACTCGGCTGATGCAGCATGATGAAATGCCAAAGGTGCCGGCACCAGTGACTCCCACGCACCGTTGTTTCGCGCATAGACCTGGCTGTTGAACCCACACGCAAACAGCGTCCTACCGACCTCTCGAATCGACCGCAGGTAGCCAAGATTGCCGAGGCGCACGCCAGCGTTTGGAATCTTCTCGGTAACGGAAGAGCCATCCTTGCTCGCCCACAATTCAACCTCGCCTTCCTTGGAAAGCGCAACCAGTTGCCTGGGTTCCGTACGCGTTTGCTTCTTTTCGCAGACAGACACGACGTTTGCATTGAGGTCGTGATAGAACCACTGACGGCCGGGATCCAAACGACCAACGTACGCGCTCATCCGCGTATGCGCATATTCGGCAGAGTCCACCTCTTCAAGCTGAGTGGCGAGATAGACGATGTCGCTTTCAACCGCACAACCTGAGACGAAATAGACTTCTGTAGCAAGCATGCGAACAATCTCCAACTCTGACAGCTTCTCTGCTACGCGCCTTGATGCTGTCGGGAAACCAGGTCCGCGCAGCGTGGCTTTCTTTCTTCATGGCGCCCGTCGATTTCGCTAGCGGATAGGAACATTGTCCGGGTGATCGATGCGAGCCCAAGATGAGCCATCGAAGCGCACGATATCTTTTTCTCCTACGGACCAGAGCACGTTGCCAACCGAGTCGACCGTGACCGCGTCGCTCACTGGCGGAGTCAACCCGGTGACAACCTCGCCGATTTTCGCGCGAGGATCGTTAAGCTTGTACGAGTAAAGGCCTAAGTTCGAGCCGAGGTACAAGTTCCCACCGAAAAGTGCCATTGAGTAGAACAGCTGATTGTCCTCTACGCTCGACACGTCTCTGAAGCCATCTCGCGCATTACCGTTCAGAAGTGCTCCATTGTGACCACAGGCCCAGATGCTGTCGGGAGATTCGATCAACACGCGGTTCAAATAGCCCACCTCTGGAATCGGCAACCCGCTCCATCTGCTTCCGTCGAAGTGGAACAGTCGTCCCTCCATGCCTGCCGGACCGGGGTAGCTTCCACAAACGTATATATCCGCTTCGTTAGGCCCACCTATGTCGCTCAACAACAATCGCTGATCGATCGGCAAGGTCTGCAAGAGACCGTCATCCATATGCTGCCAATTATTGGAGCCCAGGCGTTTGTATACCTGTCCGCCTGCTCCGCAGACAAACAGAAAACGCCCGATCTGCCTGATCGAACTGACATAACCCCAGCCGGTAGCGTCCGGGACGAATACCCCTGCGCCCGGGATTTTCTCTTCGACGATCGTCTCTGCAAAGCTGAACTCCACGTGTCCTTCGTGCGACATGCCGACCAACGCCCAGTCTTCGGTTTTACCGACGCCCGGTGGCAGGTAAGTCGTAGCGCTGCGCGCCCACCACTGCGTTTCGTGACTAGTCCAGGGTTCGGCGCCGCCCTCGATGTATTGGAACCAACGAGTAAATGGAGTGTAGGGCTCGTCGCTGTCGGGGGACCCGGCGATCAGCAGCCAATCGTCTTCGATGACTTTCGCTACCGTGAATGTGACGTCTGTTGCCATTAGCGCCTCGGTCCGCGCCGCGGTGTCGTCGACGGTGATGGAAGCTTTTTTCATGCCCCAAGATATTCGCCGACATCTACAACAACCTGACGGTACCAGACGAACAGCCAATGCCTGCGGCCGTCCCCTAAGACAGTTTCGCCATATCGGCAAGATCGTCGTCCCACCATCCCGCTTTGAAGGCCGTAACCGTCAACGCTTCGAAGTCGTCCGCTCCGAAGCCGGACAGGCTGATTGCCAAGTTCTTGAAGACGATGAATCCTTGCCCCACATATGCGTCCGCATCGAGCTGCTTCAACTGCTCAATGGTTTTCGCGTGCGGTTGCTGAAAGACCCGTACCCCTTTGACAATCACATTCGGATAGGTGGATGGAAACCCGATCTCTGCAACGCCACCATCCGCACTGTCATAGGTGATCAAGCTGGCGTCGCGCACCTCAGTGCTGTCACCGAGGATGTTTTTCGAGCTGCGCGTCGGAGGGCCCCACAGCGATTCAACTTCGCTCGCGGACATCCCAAACTTGATCTCCGCAACGCCGCTTTGCGGGAATACATCGTAGTTTCTATTGCGATCCATAGTTCAACCCATCGGCAATAAGCCGTTCTTCTGGAGGCATTTAAAGTACTCCAGCATCTCGAGCATCGCTTCGTTGTATCTTCTGGCGTCTTTGATCTGTTTGGCGATTCGACGCACATCTTGTATTTCCTTGAGCATTGCCTCGCGCCACTTTCCCTCTTTCAGTAGACTTTCGATCATAGCGCGGTAGCGCCGGCCCACCCGTCCGTTTTGACCATTGCTCGAAGTCAACGCGTGGTCGTCGGGATCCATCTGGATCGCGGGGCCGTCGTTGCGCTTGAGCGGACTAACATCGTCGGCGGGCATATGGTGAGAGTCCTTTCCGTCATTCGCAGGTTTGCTGGTCTTGCCGTGCGCGCCCCCCCTATATTTCCCCTTGCCCGATCCTTGTTTCAGATGATCGCAGGGGCCCCCTTTGATCTTCCCTCCGTCCGCCCCCTTGGGCGGTTTTTCTCCCGCCGCGGCCTCTTTGGCGGCACGCTCCTCCGCTTCCTTCGCCTCTTGCTCAGCGATACGCCTCGCCTCTTGATCCGCAATTCGCTTTGCCTCTTCTTCCGCAAGCTTCTTCGCTTCCTGTTCGGCCAACTCCTTTGCGGCCGCCTCGCCAGCGTCCTTGGCAGCGAGTTTTGCAGCGCCCTTTACGCCGAACTCGGCGACCTTTCCAGCAGTACCTGCCACGGGCACCAAGTCCAGCACAGCCGCGCCACCGGAAATTCCGGCTTGCACGAGATTACCCTCCGCCGCATAGACAAGCGCATTGGCGCCATCGAAAACGGCACCGACCTCGGGAATCGCCCCGAGCGCATCGAGGCCGCCATGGATCCATTGGCCCGCGGAACCGAGCCAGCCAGCCTCCGCAGCCGTCTCGGCGACGACGGCCGGATTGGCAGACGCAGCCGGCGCGCGCGAAACCGCCACTTCGCCTTGCAGTCGGCCAATCGTATTGCCCTGATTGCTCACGAATCGCTCCGAAGGTCCCACGTTACTCGCATTGCCCAGCCCGCAGCAGCATCGTTTGATGCACCGCGTTCAGGCTGGATAATCTCCGTTCATCCAAAACTGATCGCCATGCCGGATGATCGGCTTGCCTTCCACTCGCACCGTTGAGCTTTTGTCTTTAGGCCAGCACTGCGCCCCGACCGTACCGCTTTTGATTCCCTTTGCCGTCCCCGCTGCGTCGCCGATCGTCGACGGCGCGTAGCTGGAATCGAATCGCACGACGGATTTTCCGTTAGCTCGAACCGAGACTGCAGTCGCCCGACTATCGCCAAGGTCAGCCGTGACTGGATAAGGCACTGGCGGCGTACTACTGCCCATGGGCGTTTTGCACACATCCGGCATCAACGACACGATCCGCCATTTCCCGTCTTTACGTGCCGTCACGTTGTTTGCCATGCCGCCTCCTCGTGCCTTTGCGTCGATTGCACACCCGTTCGAAGCAGCGGCGCGCATACATCTGTTTCAAAACGCGCTTCGCATATGCGCACTTCCGGCTGCAAAGGGAAGACCGCCCGCCATGTCGTGGACACTTTCATTTCCTCGGTGTCGATGAACACCGTGTCGAGCTTCATCGCAATGGGTGCAATTGCACCACTCGTAAAACGTAGCGCTATCAGCGCTCGGTGCCCGGGCAGGCGGGCACGCAAAAACCCGGCACGCGTGTCCTGAGGCGGCGCCAGATTCGCCAGTTCGAATGCAAGGCGCGGCGTAGGCCACGAAATCTGCTGATCGTCAGGAGCTGCATTCCAGTATCGAAAGTCGAAGTCGCTTGGCAAATACGGCCACACGGTCTGCTCCCATTCGGTGTCATACGTTCCGGCACGTTGGAGCCGCGGTGTCCATGCGCGCCCGATCGGCCCAATACCGAACGGTTCGTGCCGGTACTGAGCTACGATCTCAGCCATTTGCCTTGAATCGATTGCTGTCCCGGGATGTCTGACTCGATCGATACCCTCGATGGGATCATCCCACGCCTCGATCTGGGGGGCGCGCAAGTGGTCGATTCGCGCGAGCTCCTTCGGCTCACTGAGAATATCCGGCGATGCTATTGTTCCATCTCGCCCGGCCTCATCGAAATAGCGCGCTTCGATCCAACCACAACCCAGGGGGTTGCTAAAGCAGACCTCGTTCAACCGGTCCTCCGTTGAGTCGCCCGATTTGACGATACTCATGCCGCCGTATGCGTACTCCCATCGAACGGGGACAGCCGCGCACAACTCTGGCTTTCCACAGCGCCATCCTCTCCAAGTCTTAAAAAAAAGTCGCGGCCCCGAAACTCGGATGCCCTTTTCGACAACAAGCTTCTCATCGTCCATAATTCGCACGCGCGCCGGCCAAGATTCAGCGGGAATGCCGTTCGGCGCGTAGGACGTCGCGCGTATCAATACATCGCATCTCGGTTTGAAAGGCGCGAGATCGCTCTCGCCCCTGATGCTGCTCTTAGCCGTCTCGCCCTCGAATTCGTCTGCCATTGCCAAAGCAACCGCCGCATCCCCTTCGAGTAACGCGCAACGGTGGGTATCCCTTGATGCGTCGGTTGCATCGTGGACCGGGGCAAGTCGATATCCAGCCTTGAGTGCAACAACGTGAAACTCGTTACGCTGCACATCGATGGCATTGAACGCGATGGCGTGTAATGGCGTGAGATTTCGAAACTCCATAGCGCGCGTCTCTAATTTAGGTCGACAGTCTTACCGTCAACCTCGACCGATTCGGAGCCAGCGATGTTGATAGCCACGCCTGTGATCGTGATGTGTCCGTTACTCTCGAGAATGATCACGGACTTCCCCGTCCTCAATTCGATCCGATCGCCTGCCGTCACGGTGTACGTTTTCCCGACCATCGTCGTTTTCGTGAGCCCGACCTCCTCGGCACTCGCCAACCCGACGGCCGTATTCATCGCGCCCGCAACCGTTACCGTATAGGCACCTCCGATCGTCAGCGCCTTGGCCAGCCCTACCGTCTCCGCCGATGCCAACGCGATCAAAAGGTTCTGTGCGCCTTCGATCGTCTCGCTACGATTGCCGACCACCGTCAGCGTCTCATTGCCGCCGACGCGCTCTGTGCGGTTCACCCCAACCGTAATCGTCTCGTTGTTACCGACTGTCTCGGTACGGTCATGATTGACGTTCACGGTTTCGTCATGCACGACCGTCTTCACCCGATCGTTGCCGACCGAATGCGATTCGTCATGCTCGACTTCGATCCGCTGATCCTTCTCCGCATGAATCCAGAGTTCCTCCTGACCGAGCTTGTCTTCGAAGCGGATCGCATTGGCGTTTTCGCGTGTAGCGCCTTTGCTCGATCGCGTCAGAAAGCCGCTTTGTGTAGCATTGGCCGGCAGCGCCCACGGCGGCATGTTTTGCGCGTTGTAGACGCGCGAGGTAATGAGCGGCCGGTCGGGATCGCCATCGAGAAAGGAGACCACCACTTCATCGCCGATGCGGGGAATCTGGATCATCCCGAAACCGCGCCCGGCCCAGGGCTGCGCGACACGCACCCAGCACGAGCTCGCTTGATTGCGCTTGCCGAGACGGTCCCAATGAAACTGAACCTTTACGCGCCCCAGCTCATCCGTGTAGATTTCTTCTCCCTCAGGGCCGACCACAATGGCGGTTTGGGGCCCCGCGATCGTGGGCCGTTCGGCTGCGAGCACGGGACGGTACGGGATCTTCTTGCGAATGCAGGTGAAGCTGCACGAGTAGGACGCCGCGCCGTCGCCGGCCTGGAAGTTGTTTTGGCCGCTGTGCGTGACCGTCGTCAACAGAAACTGCCGATCTTCAGCCGGCGCGCCCGCATGATCGTAGTGTTCGTCGAGCTCGAAGTATCGCGCCGGCATCAGCCGCCGGCTCGTCGTCGCACCCGTGAAGACCTTGCTGTGGGCGGCGAGCGCCTCGGTCCTGAACCGCGCCAGTTCCTCGCCGCGATCGCTGTCGGCAAAACCGTGAGCGCCCAGATAGTCATAGACCTCGAACGAAGCGACATCGCCCTGGTCGACTTGCGTGCTGTTGGACACAGAACGCCGCGCGCCGGGCGCCTTGTAATCGAACGTCTTGAGGGCGACTTTGTCGGATTCGAGTTGCCGCGAGGCTTGGAACGAGGTCACGACGTCGCGGTCGTCGAGCGCCTCGCCCTGCAGGTAGGGAATCGACGGACTGCGGCCGTCGATCGGCTTCGCCGTCACCGAGCTGTCGGTAACGATCAGCTTGTGACCGTCTTTTGCATGTTCGAAAAAGAAAAAGAGGCCCTCTTCCTGCATCAATCTCAAAACGAAGTCGAGGTCGCTCTCTTTGTATTGCGTGCAGTAACTACGATTTTTAGTAGGTTTCATCAATCTGAACGCATAGGAAGCCAATGCGCCATATTCCTGAAACACTTTCTCCAGAATCGCCTGAACCGGTTGCTCCTGGAATATCCGGATGTCCTGCCGCCGCGAAAGCATCCATACCCAGGGTCGAATGGCGGCACTATAGAGTGCGAAGCCGCCATCGGTATCGAGATGCGTGAAAGCGGCCACATAGCCATGAAAGAAGCGCTCTTCGGAGCTGGCCAGCGCCGACGTCAGCTGCAACGTGACCGTCACAGGCTGCCCGATCATTTGCTTCAACTCGATCTTTCGATCCTGCGAGGCCAATCGCACGTGAATTTCGAAAAGCTGAGACAAACCTTCCGTGCATTGGAAATCGACCACCACCAATTCGGAAGGTCCTGCCAACGGCGTTTTTATCGTGAGCAGGCGATTGCCCTGGAGCCGGAAGAAACTCGCAATCTCGGACATTTGCATGGGAAACCTCGAAACGTCGCACGAGGGAATCGAGATATTACCGTCGGACGAATGCCAAATGAAACGTTTTTTAGTTGAAAAAACCGTGACGGTCGAACAGGTACAAGGAACGAGGCGGCGGCTGACGGCTTTCAATGCCGCGTTCGATGGAGCGTAGATGGAAGACTTGCTTGCGCACTACGAATACGAACTCGGTCTCATTGCCGACGCGTTGGCCGAGTTCGGCAAGCGCTATCCGCGGATCGCGGCGCGGCTCGGCTTGTCGAACGGGCATTCCGACGAGCCGCATGTCGAACGCCTGAGCCAGGCGTTCGCGTTTCTGGCGGCACGCATCGGCGTGAAGATCGGCGACGATTACCCGGAATTCACCGAGCCACTGCTCGAGCTGCTGTATCCGGGCTACTTGCGCACGGTGCCATCGTGCGCGATCGCGCAGTTCGATCCGTCGCCCGTCGTCGATCTATTGACCGAACCCCAGCGCGTGGAGCGCGGTACCGAACTCGATGCGCTCGCCGCGCATTGCCGCTTCACGACCGTCTATGACGTGACGCTTTCGACGCTACGCATCGATGCGGCGCGCTTCACCCCCGCGATTTATGCACCATCTACCGTACAGCTCCCGCCCGACGCTTCGGGACTGCTCTCGATCGCGTTTTCAGCCACTACACCGACGCAGCGCTTCGACGATTCGGTTCCATCGTCGCGTGTGCGCGTTCATCTTGCCGGCACGCGTGCGCTCGTTTGCGCCCTCCTCGACACGCTGCTGCTGCATGCGGGCGCCGCATTTGTCGAAGCGGACGATAGTGGGCGTTGGAAAGCGTTGCCGGTCGTGCCATTCGAGCAGGTCGGCTTCGACGACAACGATCGGCTATTGCCGCGCGAATCGCACGGCGCTTCAACGCCTTTTCAATGTCTGCTCGAATACTTTGCGTTTCCCGAGCTGTTCGATTTCGTCGATATCGACATGGGGCGAGTGCGCCGAGCAGCAGGACCGGCAGCGCGGATCACGCTGCATGTCGCGGTATCCGGCGCACAGGCGGATTCGGCGGCCGGCCGAGCGCTGCGTACGCTCGACGCTTCCGCCCTCAAACTCGGCTGTACGCCGGTCATCAACCTGTTCAAACGGCCAGCGGCGCCGATCGTGCTCACGCCGACGGACACCCGCTATCCCGTGCGGCCAGTGCCGCTTGCCGCCGAGTCCGTGACCGAAGTCTTTTCGATCGACAGTGTTTGGCTCGGGGAGCTCGCTGGCACCGACAAAACGGCGCCGCGGGCCGAGCGCGGCACGCGCATCGAGGTGCAACCATTTCGTGCGTTCGGACATCGCCCGGGCGCCACGGGTTCGGCGGTCTACTGGATCGCCGCGCGAGACCGAGACGCCGCGCTCGTCGGCAGGAACGGCGACTTGCTGCTATCGCTCGTCGGGCTGGATGGTAAGCCGGCTCGCGCCGCGCAACCTCAACTCGACGTGGAGACGACCGCGACCAACGGCGATCTGCCGTCGAGCTTGCCGATCGATTCGCCCGATGGCGATCTCTCGAATGAGCAAACGGCGCTTTCATGCCCGATCAGGCTATTGGCGCCCCCCAGCGGCCCCGCCGAACTGCCGCGCGGCGATGGTGCCTTATGGCGGTTGTTGTCAGCGCTGACGCCGCATGCAATCGAGCTCACGCAAGCGGGGCTGCCTTCACTGAAAGCGCTGTTCGAGCAGCATGCCGCCCGCTCCAGTCTCGCCGCGCGCCGTTGCATCGACGCGCTCGCGAGCCTCGGCTGGAAACCGGCCATCGAATGGATGTCGCTCGACGATTCGTTTCCTTCTTTCGTGCGGGGTATGGAAATCACTGTCGGATTCGATGACGCGGCGTTGGTCGATATCAGCCTCAGCGTTTTCGCCGCCATATTGGCGCGCTTTTTCGAATCGTATGCGTCGACAAATAATTTCGTGCGGTTGGTTGCGCGATCGGCGCGGCCCGGCGCGGTACTGATTCGGTGTCCCGCTCGGCGAGGGGCTCGGCCGTTGGTTTGAGTTCGGCTTCGAGCAGATGCGTTGTCCGCTTATGGGACGTATCAAGTCAATGCAAATAGCCGGCGAGCAATCCAACGCCTGCCCCGGCTTGCACACCTGCGGTCAATCCATGCATGACGAGCACTGCCGGCGCGCGCGCGATCGCATCATGGAGGAGCCACGCGAATCCTGGATTCATGATCCCGAGCGTGAGCATCGCGGGGTTGATGCCGAGCAGCATGGCGGAGCCCGCTTCGCCGACGAAGAGCCCTGCCCCCGCGTCGACATAGATAGTGCCGCCCTGAATATTCGAGCGCGTCAACTCGTCACCGCGAAAGGCGTTCGTCATATAGACCGAACCGCTGCTCGGAAAGGATTTCGCCGAGCCCGCGCCGCCAACTTCTCGCCCCGCCACTTTCGGCAACCTCAATTCGGGCAACGTCATCTTGGGCAGCTTGATTTTCGGCAGCTTAGCTCCAAAACCGAGGCCCACGCCGATACCGCCGTAATGAAAGTCCTGCTCTTGCTGGGCCGGGTCGTTGAGAACGATCGTGCCTCCGGAAGCGACGACGAACTCAATGCTGACGCCGCCCGTCGCGCCTGTCGTATAGGTCCATTTACTGGGTCTCAGGAGAGACATCGGTGCACTCCTCAAGAGCTCGGATCATTGGCGCGACGGCAGATTCAACAAGCCGCAGACGATCGCAGCGCTGCCCAGCACAGCCAAAAACAGCGTGGTATCCCACAGCGCGCCGAACCGATCGAGCGTCGCACTATGTCGGGGCGTTTCGGGGAGATAGCGAACTTGCACGGCATCGCCGATCTTCATGCCGAAGATCATGCCACCTTGCGGATAGGCAATGGCTTCGCCCGATTGCGTGACAAATGCGATCTGCGGGTGACTTCCGCCCGCATTGAGCGCTATTACGCGGCCCGGAACGACGACAGACGCACGAAGAAAATCGCGCGTCGAATGGATTGTAAAAATCGCCGCGATCAGACAGCCGATGCCGATGGCGATGGCAATAAAAGCTTTGGTCATGAAAACTCGCTTCGATTTGGAAGGGGCGAGTGCAGATTCCGGCAAATACTGTTTGGCGATTCTAGTACAACAGTGCGGCGGACGGCAGGTTACAAGGCAGAGCCGAAGGCCGGAAGAGCGCATACTGCCCCCGTCCGGCCAGCTCCTCCCGCATCGGGAGCGCCATCACCACCGTTGATGGACATACGGCGCGATTTTGTCCAAATACAACTTTCGCAGCGCGGCCATTGCGGCGTCGGTCAGCGGCGGCAAGTCGCTTGCCATGTTATTGGCCTTGGCTTGCTCCGCATTCTTGGCCCCGGGGATTACGGTCGTCACGCCCTCGTTCATCAAAATCCAACGCAGCGCGAATTGCGCCATCGTGACGCCCGGCGGAACGAGCGGCCGGATTTCATCCACGGCTTCGAGCGCCACATCGAACGGCACACCCGCGAATGTTTCGCCCTTGTCGAACGCCTGCCCCTCCCGATTGAAATGGCGATGATCGTCGGCCGCAAACGCCGTTTCCGCCGTCATTTTGCCCGTCAGCAGGCCCGACGCGAGCGGAACACGAACAATCACGGCAATCCCTCTCTCGCGCGCTTGCCGAAGAAACAAATCGGCGGGACGCTGCCTGAATACGTTGAAGATGATCTGCACCGACTTGACGCCGGGGTATTCGATCGCCTTCAGACCTTCCTCGACTTTTTCCACCGAGACGCCGTAGTGGCGGATCTTTCCCGCTGCGACCATGGCGTCCATGGCATCGAAAACCTCCGGCCGGTAGTAGACCTCAGTCGGCGGACAATGCAGCTGCACCAGGTCGAGACATTCAGTGTCGAGGTTCTTGAGCGACCGGTCGACGAACGCATTCAAATTGGCCGCCGTATAGCCCTGCGTCACATGAGGCTCGAGCCGGCGACCCGCCTTGGTCGCGACGAAGGGTTTCGGCCCGCCGCGCTCCTTCAGCACGGCCGCGATGATGCGCTCGGAGCGGCCATCGCCGTAGACATCGGCCGTGTCGATAAACGTCGTGCCGCTGTCGAGCGCCGCATGCAGCGCCGCCTTTGCATCGCTTTCCGACACCTCGCCCCATGAGCCGCCGATCGCCCACGCGCCAAAGCCGATCTCTGAAACGACTTGCCCAATATTGCCAAATGGCCGTTGATTCATTGTCTTTCCTCTTTCAAGGCATCAGTTGCCCGCCATTCACTTCGATGATCTGGCCGGTGATATACCCGGACAGCGCGGGAGAAGCGAGAAACAAAAATGCGCCAACGCATTCCTCGGGCGTGCCTTCGCGCCCCATCGGCACCGACGCGGTTTGCTGAGCAAGCAGTTCCGGCGGCGTGTATTTATCGTGGAACGGCGTTTGAATGAGACCGGGCGCCACCGCGTTGACCCGTATGCCGTCGCGGACGAACTCCTTGGCATGGCCGCGCGTCAGGCTGCTGACAAAGCTTTTGGTGGCGGCGTAAAGCACTGCGCCCGCGCCGCCCCCGGTGCGCGCGGCCACGGATGAAGTATTGATGACGTACCCGCCGGCCGCCTTCAGAAACGGGTGAGCGGCCACCGTCGCCTCCCAGACCGAGCGGGCGTTCAGATTGACGACCTCATCGAAATGACCGGGCGGCATGTCCGTCGAGGCAATGCGCCCCAACATGCCGCCGGCGTTGTTGACGAGTCCGTCGAGGCCGCCGAGCATGTTCGCCGCGGCCTGCACGACGCTCGACGCAGCGCCCGGTTCGCCCAGCTCGCCTTGAATCAGCTCGATACGGTCCGGCCATTCGGCGCGCAGCGCTTCAGCGGCCGCCTTGCTACGGTTGAAGTGAGCGACGACGTGAGCGCCCTGTGCTGCGAATGCGCGAGCCACCGCGGCTCCGATCCCGGTCGACGCGCCCGTGACGAAAACCCTCGTGCCGGCCAAATCACTGATCCGCATGTGCTCGAAATTCGGCATACGTTTCCTCTCGAAAAGCTTCGTTCGCAGCCTTGGCAAGCGCCGCCTGTCGCCGCCGTTGCATCGGTTCAGAGGCAATGATTGCACGGCGTAGAATGAACTGGATTCATTGCGCTATTGAATATCATTCATCATGAGCAAATCAGACCGAATCGACTTCGCGGATTTGAAGTCGTTTTTAGCGATTGTCAGGTGCCGCAGCTTCAAGCTCGCCGCGATCGAACTGGGGCAAACGCCGTCGGCCGTCAGCCATGCCATGCGCCGGCTCGAAGATCGCCTCGGCGCAAAGTTGCTCAACCGTAGCAGCCGATCCGTTTCGACGACCGCGGCCGGACGCGATCTTGCGGCGCGGTTGGAGGAAGGTTTCAATCAAATCGGCTCGGCGCTCGAAACCTTCGAGGCTCCCGGCACGGCACGGCTCGGAGAAATCCGCTTGAACGTGTTCGCGGATGCCGCGCATTTGCTGGTCGCACCGGCGTTGCCGGAGTTCATGCGCATGTGTCCCGAAGTGCGCCTGACGGTCGTCGTCGAAAACAGGCCGATCGACATCGTGGCCGAGGGTTACGATGCCGGCATTCGCTACGGGCACTACGTCCCGGAAGATATGGTCGCGGTGCCGCTGACGGGGCCCCAGCGATGGGTCATGGTGGCCTCGCCGGACTATCTCGAGCGACAAGGCTCGCCGCGCAATCTCAAGGATCTGTCCGATCACACGTGCCTTCAACTGCTGCTCGGGGACAACTCGAGCTATCGATGGGAGGTCAACGATGGCGGCGAGGCCCGCCGCCTTCGAGTACCCGGCTTACTGACGATCAACGACACGGCCACGACGATCAGCGCATGCAAGGCCGGCCTGGGTATCGCGTATGTGCTCGAGGCCCGTATCGGCGACGAGCTGGCGCGAGGCGAATTGCAAATCGTGTTGAAGAAACACGCGTTCGACGAAGACCCGTTTCACATTTACTACGGCAGCCGCCGTTACAAGCACCCCGCGCTGATGACTTTGATCGATATCGTACGCCGACAGCAGTCGCTTCCGAAGCTCGCCAGGGGCTCTTCGCGCTGACACAAGGCCATCCCCGCCTCATTCGCCGTGCCTCGCGCCGTGAGGACGCGAAATGTAAAACGTTTACATTCAAAATATTCCGCAATTCTCCGTAAGTGCTTTCCCTCCACTCAAGTCCATTCGATGTCAGGCCGATAAAGCAAAAGAGCGACGGTGACGCGCATTTCGTCTATCTTGAAAGGGATCAGTCGCTCGCGCATGTCGCTATTTCCGTAAGGGGGCGCCGGCGCGCCCAGACCCATACCGTGCGAAATGCCGTGCCGGACGGCATTTCCGTGCGTCGTCGTTCGCAAGACGGCGACGCCTCATTCAGCGAGTAGCTTTCATGCGCACGCTCTCCCGCCTTTCGATTCATTGCATGCTGACGATGTCAGCGCTCGCCGCGACGATCTCAACGCCCGCGTTCGCCGACGATTCGCTCTATCGCCAATTCGGCGGCAAAAAAGGTATCGAACATGTCATCGACGATTTCTACGATCGAATGCTCGACGATCCGAGAACGAAATCGTTTTTTGACGGCGCATCGATTCCGCATATCGAAAAAATGCTCAATCAGCAATTCTGTGCGTTGATGGGCGGCCCCTGCGTCTATACCGGCCGTTCGATGAAGCGGGCACACGAGGGATTGGGCATCGACGGCAAAGCATTCGCCGCGGGGATCGACGATCTGAAACAGGCGATGCAGAAGAATCACATTCCCGTCGATGCGCAGAACAAGCTGCTGGCCAAGCTGATGCCGATGGCGCACGACATCCAAGATCGCCGATGACGAGATCAAGGCGATCTCGGTGTTAGCGAGGACGCGCGAATGGGCACCCGTCGGTACGGGGAGATCGACATGCGAACTATGCGGAGTGTGGGACTGACGTGCCTTGTCAGCGCGCTGTGCTTGCACGCCGCCGGCGCACGGGCGGAGCAGCTGCGTGCGTCCGTCGTCGATCAGACGGGCGCACCGGTAGTCGATGCGGTCGTCTACGCCATGCCGATCGACATGAAGGTGAAAGCGCCGGTGTCGAAACGGCCAAAAGCCATCATCGATCAAATCAAGCGGCGCTTCGTGCCATTGGTGTCTGTCGCGCAGACCGGCACTGCCGTCGCCTTTCCGAACCGCGACAACATCGAGCACGATGTCTATTCGTTCTCGCCGGCCAAGCGGTTCGAACTGCATCTTTATCACGGGGTGCCGGCTAAGCCTGTGATGTTCGACAAACCCGGGCTAGTGGTGATGGGCTGCAACATCCATGACCAGATGATCGCGTACTTGCTCGTCGTCGATACGCCTTGGTTTGCGAAGACCGACGCCCGCGGCCAAGCATCGATCGACAATGTGCCGGGCGGCGCCTATCGGCTCGCCGTCTGGCACTATCGGATGGCCGCGCCTGAGCAACGCCCCTCGCGTAATGTCTCGGCCAGCGCCAGCGCTGACGAGCCCGCGGCGTTCACCCTTCAACTCAAGAGCGAATAGGTGAGCGCCATGCGATTCAAAAGCCTGCGCGCGAGAATTGCGTTCGTCGTCGTGCTGATGATGCTGGGGGCGCAAGCGGCTGCGTATGTCGTCATCAGTTCGGTCATCGAACGCAATGCGGTCAGCAACGCGCAAGAGCAACTCGCCGTCGCTGAGCGCGTCTTCCGGCAAGTGCTAAGTACCAACGCCGAAAAGCTGACGCAAGCGGCCACGGTCGTGGCGGCCGATTTCGGATTTCGCGAGGCCGTCGCCACGCATCACGAAAGCACCGTCGTTTCGGCGCTGAGAAACCACGGCAGCCGCATCGACGCCGACCTCGTGATCCTGGCCGGTCTCGACGGCAAGCTCATCGCCGATAGCCGCGGCTATACGCACGGCAGCCAGGCGTTCCCATTTCGCGCGTTGATGCAGACCGCGACGCACGGGAGCGAGCGCTCTGCGATCGACGTGATCGACGGGCGTCTTTATCAACTCGTCGCCGTGCCCGTCAAAGCGCCGCTGCCCGTGGCTTGGGTCGCGATGGGTTTTCTGATCGACGACAGGATGGCGCGCGAGATGGCGAGCTTGACCTCGCTCGACGTTTCTTTCTTCGATCAACAGCCTGACGGACGCTGGAGCACGTTGGCGAGCACGCTGTCGGCCCAGCGTACTGCCCACATAAACCCGAGCGATGTGGCGGACGATCGCTACGCGACGCGTGTGATCTCGCTGACCTCCACGGGCAAGCCGGTGGTCGTCGTGCTCCAGCGCTCGCTGACGGCCGCGATGGCGCCGTTTCATCGGCTGCAGTCGACCCTGCTCGTTATTACGCTGATCGGCGTCTTGCTGTCGATCGCGGGCAGCATCGTGACGGCCCGCAGCGTGACGCGCCCGATCGCGGCGCTGAAGCATTTCGCGCGCCGCGTCGGCTCGGGCGATTATGCCGAGCCGATCGCCGTCAGCCATCAAGACGAAATCGGCGAGCTTGCACAGGCGTTCAACCGCATGCAAGAAGGTATTTCGCACCGTGAGCATCGGATCACCGAGCTCGCTTACACCGATCGCCTGACGGGCCTGCCCAACCGCGCGATGTTCAGCGACAGACTGCAGCAAGCCATTGCGGAGGCCCTCCCGAACGAAACGCCGTTCGGCGTCATGGTGATGGATTTGGATCGCTTCAAGTACGTCAACGATGCGCTCGGACACCCGATCGGCGATTTACTGCTGCGCGAAGTGGCGCTGCGTTTGCGCGATGCGTTGGCGGTTCATTCGGGCTTGGTGGCCCGCTTGGGTGGCGACGAATTCGCCGTGCTGTTGCCCGATTCCGATCTCGCCGATGTGGAGCGAGTCGCCATTCAAATACTGAAGGCGCTCGAGCAGCCGATCTCGATCGAGGGACAGCCCGTCGACGTCGGCGCGAGCATCGGCATCGTCACATTTCCCGATAACGGCGTAGACATGAACGTGCTGCTGCGGCGAGCCGACATTGCGATGTACGTCGCGAAGCGATCGAACGCAGGCGTGGCGCGTTACGAGGAGCGTTACGATAACAGCAGCGCCGAGCGGCTTTCGCTGATGAGCGAGTTGCGGCGCGCGGTCGAGCAAGATCAGTTGTTGCTGTTCTATCAGCCGAAGGTCGATCTCTCGACGCAGACGGTCAAATACGTCGAGGCATTGGTTCGATGGGATCACCCTACGCGCGGCTACGTGTCGCCCGATCAGTTCATCCCATTTGCCGAGCAGACGGGATACATCAAGACGATTTCGTATTGGGTTGCAGACAAGGCCATCCGGCAATGCGCGATGTGGCGTGATGTCGGCATCGAATTGGCTATATCGATCAATGTTTCGGCGCGCGAGCTGATTCAGTCGTCGCTGCCCGACACGTTCGCGGGGTTGCTGCGCAAATACAATGTCCCGGCCGAATTGTTGTGGATCGAGATCACCGAAAGCGCGATCATGGACGACCCGAATCATGCGATCGAAACACTCGATCGATTGCACGCGCTAGGTATACGCCTTTCCGTCGACGATTTCGGAACCGGCTATTCTTCGTTGTCGTATCTGAAGCGAATGCCTGTCGATGAGTTGAAAATCGACAAATCGTTCGTTATGGGGATGACCGAGAACAGGGACGACGAAACGATCGTGCGTTCGACGATCGATCTCGCCCACAACATGGGGCTCAAGGTCGTTGCCGAAGGCGTGGAGTCGGAAGCGGTCTTGCAACGGTTGACCGATCTCGAGTGCGACTTGGCGCAGGGTTTCCATTTGAGTCGACCGCTGCCGCCTGATCGGCTCGAAGCATGGCTCAACAGCTGGCACGAGGCCCGCTGTGTGACGGGTTTGCGGTAAAAAGGGCGCCCCACAGCGATCGGCCAAACTGGATTTCACTGTACTGCGCCGACCGACATTGGACGCGATCCGCGACGACGGCGCGTGATAGGCCGGTCCACGCGACGAGTTTTTTTCACCGTGAAAGGCCTTTAAGCGGATGGAGAATTCCAGTGTAGTCGTTAGCGCAAAGTTCATCTCTCACAGCCGCCGCGCTGCGCTGGGGAGTGTTCGTTGACGCCGTCGCGCGTCGAATCCGCCTCAGCGAGTTTTTCTCACCGTAGGTCGAGATAAAGTCGTTTGTTATCAGGCGGCACCTCCGCTAATCTAAATGCACGCACCAATCTCACTGGCGCGTCAACCACAAGCGCACGAACACGCTCCTTCGACCATTGCGTCAGGGAATGGCGGGTAAGCATATAAAGCGCAAGTCCTTCACGGACCATTATCAAAATCCTCGGAGACAACATGGGATTCAATCGCAGAAACTTTCTTATCACCGGAACCGGAGCAGCCGTTGCCGCAGCGACAGGCCTTGGGGGACCGTGGATTCGACGCGCCAACGCGGCTGAATTCGCATATAAGGTCGGAACGAACCTGCCGGCAATTCACCCTCTGAATGTTCGCATTCAAGAGGCATCGGACGCGATCAAGAAGGAGACCGAAGGTCGGGTCGACCTCCGTGTGTTTCCGAATAATCAGCTCGGTGGCGACCCGGACATGTTCTCGCAGTTGCGAGCTGGGGCACTGGAGTTTTACATGGTGTCGGGCGCAAATACCTTGTCGACTCTGGTTCCGAAGGCTTCGATTTCCGGCGTCGGCTTCGCGTATAAGGACTATGACCAGGTGTTCGCGGCATTCGATGGCGATCTTGGCGCCCACATTCGCGGGCTTGTCGTAAAGGCGAACCTGGTTGTGCAAGACAAGATTTGGAACAACGGGTTCCGCCAAATAACGACCAGTACGAAGCCCATCAAGACGCCTGCGGACCTGAAGGGCATGAAGATTCGCGTTCCCGGCGGGCGACTCTGGATCTCGCTGTTCAAGTCGCTTTCCGCAGCCCCCGCGTCGATTAGCTTCAACGAGGTCTATTCGTCGTTGCAGACAAAGGTCGTCGACGGGCAGGAGAACGCGCTCGCTGTAGTGGACGCCGCGAAGCTTTATGAAGTCCAGAAATATTGCTCGATGACGAACCACATGTGGGACGGTTATTGGTTGTTGGGCAATAAGACAGCGTGGGAAAAGATGCCGCCCACCGTCCGCGACGTCGTCTCAAAGCACCTCAATGCGGGGGCGTTGAAGCAACGTCAAGATGTGATCCAGCTGAACGCCACTCTGCAAAAGACGCTTGAAGGCAGAGGGCTTGCTTTTAACACCGCTGACGCCAATGCCTTCCGCCAAATCCTAAAATCCGCGAATTTCTACACTGAGCAGAAGCAATACTTCGGCGACGAGGAATGGAGTCTCATGGAGAAATACACGGGGAAGCTGGCATGAGAACGGAAGCGTTGAAAGATGTGGACGACGCACTCGAACAACAGACCAGCGCAACAGTCCACCACACAACGAAGACTATGCCCCGCTGGCTGTCCCGTGTGGACTTCGCGCTCGGCCTGATCGTTTCTGTGCCTGCGGCACTTCTGGTGCTAGCAGAAGTTATCCTGCTTTTCAGCGGCGTTGTTGCTCGTTATGTCTTGCATCACCCGCTCATCTGGAGCGACGAACTTGCTGCGATCCTGTTTCTGTGGCTAGCTATGACAGGTTCCGCCACGGCGTTGCATCGAGGAAGCCACATGCGCATGACGGCACTGGTCAATCGCATGGGCGAGCACTGGGATCCGTTCTGGGACACCATTTCGCTGGTGGCGAGCATGCTTTTTCTCGGGCTCATACTTGTTCCCTCGATCGCTTACATCAAGCAGCAGTGGGATATTTTGACCCCGACGATGGAAATCAATGACGGTCTACGCGTTGCGGCCATCATCTTCGGGGTCGTGTCGATGTTGCTGATCTGCGTGGTTAAATTGCTAGCAATCGGCCCGAAGACCGCCATCACTGGAATTGCGGTGTCGTTGGCGACTGTGTATGCGCTGGAACATGCCGGACCTGTTCTGCAATCGCTTGGAAACCTGAACCTCGTGATTTTCTTCGTTGGCGTGGTCGGTTTCACGGTCTTGAGCGGAATGCCCATCGCATTCTCATTCGGTCTTTCCGTGTTTGCTTATCTATCGTTGTCAACCTCGATGCCGTTGGAAATCGTCGTTAGCCGCATGGACGAAGGAATGTCTCAGATCCTTCTGCTGGCCGTGCCGATGTTTATTTTCCTTGGGCTTCTCATTGAGATGACGGGCATGGCACGGGCGATGATCAACTTCCTGGCATCGTTGCTGGGCCACGTCCGGGGCGGCCTCTCATATGTGTTGGTTGGTGCGATGTATCTGATTTCCGGCATCTCCGGTTCAAAGGCGGCCGATATGGCGGCCGTTGCTCCGATTCTATTCCCTGAGATGAAGAAGCGTGGCGAAAATCCTGGCGAGCTCGTCGCACTGCTCTCGGCGACCGGCGCGCAAACCGAAACAGTTCCGCCAAGCATCGTGCTCATCACGATCGGATCGGTTACGGGCGTATCAATCTCCGCGCTTTTTACCGGCGGTCTGTTGCCGGGCCTCGTACTGGCGTTCATGTTGTGCATGCTTGTGTGGTGGCGGTCCCGGAGGTTTGAGCCTACATCGTCCACGAGGGCCGCGTGGTCCCTGGTTGGAAAGGCGTTCGTCGTATCGATCCCCGCCTTGGCCCTACCGGTTGTCATCCGCATAGCTGTGGTGGAAGGCGTGGCTACGGCAACGGAAGTGTCGACCGTCGGCATCGCGTATGCTGTTGTCGCCGGGCTCTTGGTGTATCGATGCTTTGATTGGAAGCGTGTGGGCCCCATGCTCGTGGAGACGGCCGCTCTTTCCGGAGCAATCCTCATCATCATTGGTACGGCTACCGCGATGGCGTGGGCGCTCACGCAGTCGGGCTTCTCTCACGGACTGGCCGAGTTCATGCAGCATCTGCCAGGCGGGGCGTTCACCTTCATGCTTGTGTCGATCTTCATGTTCATCATCTTGGGCAGCGTCCTCGAGGGAATTCCAGCGATCGTGCTCTTCGGGCCGTTACTTTTCCCCATAGCCCGAGCTGTTGGCATCCATGAAGTTCAATACGCGATGGTCGTCATTCTTTCGATGGGGCTGGGGCTGTTCTCGCCGCCGTTCGGAGTCGGCTATTACGGGGCGTGTGCAGTCAGCAAGATCTCGCCGAATTTGGGCATCCGACCAATCATGGGTTATATGGTTGCGCTGCTCATCGGGATCGCAGTGATCGCGGCGGTACCTTGGATTTCAACCGGCTTTCTGAAAAGCTAAAAGGCGGGTATCACAGGAAAATGGAAGAGGCTGCATACACGTCCAGCCTCGCTACTGCCAGCGCGACGGTTTTCGGACGGCAATGGCAATGCCACTGAAGACGAGTTGCGAGGCAGATCGGTACCTTGCAGCAAGCTCGCCGGCGCGGTTACAGCATGTGGACCGGCGGTCAATCCCCGTTGCTGTGCCGCGCAGCGATTATGTCCTGGTGCCATCCCGTGCGATGACAAAAAAATGTTCGTCACCCATTTGACCGCCTTTCAGGGCAAGCTGAAGGTCTCGCAAATGCACTTTATCGGACAACACGCGGCACAGCGGTGCGCCTGCGGCGAGGCGGCCGTGAATCTCAAGCGCGTCCGGCCCAAGCACTTGTGTGACTTGACTCGACGTATCGCCGCCTGACAGAACCAACCGTCGCAAGTGAGTGGCCTCAAGGACATCATTTGCAACCGCGCCAAGCCGTTGGCCGAGCAATCGACCGCCCAAATGCCGAGCGTCGTCTTGGGTCAGTCCGTCAGCGGCAAAGTACTCAAGCATTTCGGCGATGCGCGTATCGTGCGGGCCGCGGGCTGTGTGCAAAATGACACTGCGCCCCTCGCTGAGCAGAGCGATCGTGCGGGCGACGATACCTTGAGCTGTTGGTCGCCAAGAGTCTTCTCGAACAAGCGCTTTTGCATCGATGGCGATTTCGGCGAAGCCTGCGGCGATCGCTGTATCGATCTGTGCGGACGACAGCGGCGACGCGCTCCCAGAAATGGCAAGAATTTGACTCGTGGGCGCGATATGGTCGTAGGATCGCTGCGTACTGGGAAGATCACCGAGTTCACGCCACCATTGGGTCAGCGCATATTCGACGCCGGACGAACCGATGGTAAATACGGAATCAACGGTTTTAGCGTAACTGTCAAGGATCCGACCGACTTCGGTTAGGTGACGGGGGGTTACCGTATCGAGCAAGATTCCAGCGTCGCCCGTCGAAGTTGCTTCCGACCACGCCCGGTCGACTTCTTCGCGAGTACCTTCCAGACTCGGCAGGAAAATGCCGGAGAGAGGCAAATCCGTCTGCAACGCGAGATGACGCAGAAGGTCTGCCTCGACCATCGGCGTGACCGGGTGGACGCTCATGATCGGATGACGATCGATTCGGTACGTCTTGTTGTCGGTGCCGGATCGCGCAAACAAGTTGCCGAACGCGCAATAACGCTTTAATGCCGGAGTCCCGGCAACGATCGGAACTGCATGCCTGGTGATTCCAGCGCGGGCTATCTCCAACGCTTTTCCGATGCTCCCTATTGTCGGGCCACTATCGAAAGTGGAGCAGACTTTGTAGTGAAGGATCGGAGGATTGAGAGCGCGGAGAGCCTCGAATATCGATGGGAGGGATGTCTCCATCTCGGACGGGCTCATGCCTCGACTGTCACCTGCGACACCGATAGCGTCGAATCCGCCGAGTTGCGATAGCTTCGCGGACGACGGCGCCTTTAAGAAAAGGGCGCACCGCAGTCCCGCAAAAGCCAAGACTTCCAGAGCATCAGTCGATCCGGTGAAGTCGTCGCCGTAGAAAGCCAGACGTAAAGCCCCGTCCGGTTGTTCGGATTGTGCACTCATTGCGGATCAGGCCGATTGAAAGTGAGACAGCGCAGCACGCAGCGCAGGTCGGGACTCCGCGAAGGTTTTCAGATCTATTCCTTCGACAGCTGCTTCCCACCCTTCTCGCATGCTAGCAACGCCCGCGGCGATTCCATTCGGATGTCCGATGATTCCGCCGCCGGCCAGATGCATCAGGTCCACGGAGCCCAGTTGAGCGTATAGGTCAGGGGCTTGTGACGCCCACTGGCCCGATGAAAAAACGGGCATCAACGGCTGCACACCCGCGAACGGTGCCAGGCAGGCACGGGCCGATTCAATGACGGATGCATCTGGCTCCCAAAACTTGCTGCGAATGCCGTTGACGTGCAAATGATCCACACCAGCAAGACGCCACAACTTCTGAAACGCCTGAAAAGAGAACCCGAGTTGCGGACAGCGAGTGAACGCACCCCAGCCATTGCGGTGGCCGTGGATAGGTAACTGGGCATGCTTGCGAAGATGCTCGACGCCGGCAAAACCGACCCAATTAATGCAGACCATCACGCACGTACCGCCGGCCTGTAGCACCGCATCGTGTCGCTGAAGCATCTCGTCTATAGTGCCCGAGATATTGATTGCGTACATCGGCATGCGGCCCATGCGATCGGCGTGCCGATGCAAGACCGGCATGACGGCTGCGAGACGCTCGTCGAAGCTCGCGTATGTTGGGTCAGCAAGAAGCTCGTCATCCTTGATGAAGTCAATGTCTGCGGCGCACAGGCTATCGATGATTTCAGCGGTCTGTCCGGGAAGCAAGCCAATACTCGGCTTGATGATCGTCCCGATCATGGGTCTGTCGTAGACCTTAGCGAAGTCACGGGTGCCGTCAATACCGAATTGAGGGCCGGGGAATTGGGCGGCGTACGTTGCTGGTAGATCGACGTCAAGCAGTCGCAGCCCTGTCACTTCCCCCAACTCAAACAGGTTGCCTGCGACAGTGGATAGAAGGGTAGGCAGATTAGGGCCAATGTTGTCCACCGGAAAGGCGATCTCGATCTCGCCTCGGTAGTAGACACTCGGCGAACCTTTGCGTTCGACGTGCGCACTGTATAGCGAAGGCTCGAGGACCGGAGGGTGCGAATCCACCTTTACTACCCGAGCGCGTGCCCGATTTTTCAGCGCATCAGTCTCTCCCGGGAGCGCGAGAAACGTTCCGCTGGACTGCTCGCCCGCGATGACTTCTGCGGCTTTCGAAATCGGTACGGAGCTTTCGACGAAATAGCGCGCAGTGAACTCCGCTCTTCGATGTGAGATTTCGACCATGTCTAACTCTTCGTCCTGGAGGTATGCGAGGTGAAACCGGACGCATGACTTACCGTGGAAGCACGCGCTTTAGCCGGGGATGATCAGAATATAGATTTGACGTCTTGCGACATCAAACGATATGATTTCTCGACGCCGAGCGAAAAACTCACAATAGGCCACTACCGCAAGCAGTGGGCTTCGGGCCCAAATCAGGAGCCCATGTGCCTCGTCTTTCATTGAATGCGCTGCGAGCCTTCGAAGCCACGGCGCGCCTGCGAAGTTTCGGCGCCGCCGCCGAAGAACTCAACGTCACTCATGGCGCGATCAGCAGACATATCCGTGCACTTGAAGACCAACTGGGTGTCCTGCTGCTGTCACGCAATGCTCACTTGACGGAGCCGACGCCCGAAGGGGCGCAGATGGCCGAAGGCCTAAGTGTGGCGTTCAACCTTATACAAAAGACCGTCGATCAGCTAAAGCCGGGGCCGTTGACGCTCTCGTGCTCGGCTTCGATCATGATGTACTGGCTGCTGCCGCGCCTCTCAAAGCTGAAAGGTGCGATCCCATCGCTTGAGCTTAGTTTCAACACAAGTCACGGCGAAATCGACTTCACTCGAGACAAGATAACGGTGGCAATACGGCTTTCCTCTATCCCCGTACCTAAAGGTGTCACCCCTATCCCGTTGATTGAGGAATGGATCGGGGTAGTGTGCGCGCCGGAGTATATGCGCACGAACCGGATCAAAGAGCCGAGCGACCTTGAGCGTGCGCGGCTTTTAGCGACCAATACTCGACCGTCCGCGTGGGCTGACTGGTACAAGGCGACCTCGACTGCGCTCGAAAACCCGCCGAAAATCGCTGAATCGTTCGATCATTTTTATCTTCAGATCCAGGCGGCTAAGTGCGGCTTGGGAGTCGCAGCGGTGCCGAGAATGCTTGTCCGAGACGAACTGGACTCAGCTGGTCTTGTGGCGCCGTTCGGCTTTGTCCCAGGGCCCGTGAGTCTCGTGCTGTGGGTGGCTCCTCATGCGGAGAGTCAGGCGAAAACTGTCGCCTTGGTGGAATGGCTGAAGAGCGAGTTACGGAAGATGGAGACATGAAGCATAAATCGGCAGGCTTTTCTGCAGACAAGACCCGAGTATCCCGTCTGTGACTTTTCTTCACAATCTGCGGCTTTATTATCCTTTGACCTTGTCCGCCTAGGCTCCAATAATCTGCGCACTGGATGGCGCACAGCGCCGTCGTCCGACCGCTTCCGGACATCCCATATGCCGCATAGCGGTCTTACATCAATGGAGACAACGTGGAGCAGATCGAGCAAAAAGACGCAAGCCGCGTCGCAGTGGTTACGGGCGGCGCAATGGGCATCGGTGCGGATTCGGCAGAACAGCTTGCAAAACGTGGCTATCACGTCGTTCTTGCCGATATCAACCGGAGCGCCGCAGAAGAAGCGGCGTCAAACTTCGGGCGCGCAGGCCTATCAGTTTCGGCGACTGAGATGGACGTTTCAAGCGCCGAATCGATTGCCGCTGCGTTCGATTCAATCGAAAAGACGCACGGGCGTTGCGACGTCTTGGTGAACGGCGCGGGCATTGCCAAGCTCGTGCCATTCATTGACTATCCCCTCGACACGTTTCTCAAAACGATGCAGATCAATGTAACTGGCGCATTTCTATGCTCCCAACATGCTGCGCGTCTGATGGCTAAGAACCGCTGGGGCCGAATAATCAATATCGCTTCGGTGGCAGGGATGCGAGCGGTCGGAAAAGGACGTACGGCCTACGGCACGTCGAAAGGGGCTGTCATCGCTTTAACGCGTCAGATGGCGGTGGAACTCTGTGATTACGGCATCACCGTTAACGCAATCGCTCCGGGTCCAGTTGATACCCCGATGACCAAGGCGCTCCACAGCGAAGAATTCCGTGCCGAATACTCAAATGCGATTCCCATGAAGCGCTACGGCACGACGTCGGAAATCGCCGCGGCCGTCTGCTATTTGGCGTCTGAGGAAGCGGGATATACGAACGGGATCGTGCTTCCGGTCGACGGTGGCTTTCTCGCATGGGGAGCAGGCGCGGTTTGAACAACATTTGACGATGCTCGCCGGGGGTGTCGAGACCTGCAAGGCAAACAACATCGAACCGTGCGGCTACTTGCTCGCGCTGTTCAAGGCGCCGCCACTTGCTCAGCGCGCGGTCGACTACGAGGCGCTGCTTCCGTGGCGTCTTGCCACTCCTACCATCTGACGCACCACCGGTCGCCTCGCGCAAGCCGCGCGGTTTATTGCGCACTTACGGAAGCTCGAGACCCACGTAAACGTCACGCAGTGGTAAACGCCGTCGCGTGAACCGGCATTCTACCTGGCAGTCGCACTGAAGCGCCTGTACAGCAAGTAGTCCAGTGAGAACTTGCCCGCACCTCGGCATAACAGCACCAGCAGCATTGCGGCCCACTGGATGTGCGTGGGCCACGCCTGCGGATATACGAACACCTCGATTACGGTTGTCATGCCGAGCAAGACCAACGCCACGGGTCGTGTCGCCAGGCCGACAACAAGCAGAACCGGCGTCGTCAGTTCGATTGACACCGCCAGGTACGCGGCGAACTCGGGAGCAAGCAACGGCACCCGATAGTCTTCCCTGAACAGCTGGAGTGCGGCATTCCAGTCGGCCAGCTTGGTCATCGCCGAGTTCCAGAATACTGTTGCGATTGCAAGCCTCAGTGGAACCGCAAGTAGCGAGTACGGCACTCGCTCGAGCCACGCTACGACGCGTAATATGCGGCCGGTGAGTGTCGGCCTGGGATGAACCGATTGCGATTCCGGCATCATGTGACTTGCCTCCCGGTTGTTCGACGGGGTATCTGACCTGACAGGCAGACGTCGACGAAGCATCCCGACGCGAGAAGGTGCGCGAGCCAGACGGGGGCCCTGGCGTCCGGCACATCACCAAGGGCATCATGCAAGGGGCGTCCCGCGAGCAAGGCAGCTGTCAATCGATATTGCTCTTGCGCCATCCGGTCCACCTCGACACCCGATGCTCCTCGATGGGCATACAGCCAGACCGGGCCAGCGTCCAGGTTGATGTCTGCCAATGCCCTATCGTCCCGGGACAACACCGCGTGCCAGATGACGTCAACGGGAAAGTGCGACCCGAGTACTCGCGCTGCAGGGTTCGGTAAAAATCGTGCAGCCCGGATGTCCACTTCATCCAGTTGCTCAAGGCGCCGCAGGTCAAGCGGTTTGCCATCCGGTGCGTGCAGCACCAGGTTCACGGCCCATTCAAGCCGTGCCGTGTCTGGCAGATAGGCAAGAGATGCCGCTTCCGGCATCTCTGCCAGAAAATCCGGAAACGACTCGCCATAGCTGTCCAGGTGCGCGCTCGACGGCGGGCGTTGCTCAATAAAACGTCGTGCTGCGCCTTCGAAGAATTCGGACCCAACGAGCGCCTGCACGGCCGGATAGGTGAGCCGCAGTGCTCCAAGCAACGCGCTGCTCGCCGTATTTCGGTAAATGGCGAGCCGCGCCTGCGGAGCCAGGCCGTCCGGCACGATGTATTCGGATGCTGCGCCATCGGCACGGCCGAGCAGGTCCCGGCGGATTGCCGATTGCAACTCAAGTAGCGTAGGTGGACTGGTTGTCATGTCGCTGCCTCTCGATAGCGGTCTCTGCAGTCGCAGCCTCTTCGAGCAGAACCTCGAGCGCCGGCACATCCGTGTCCCATTCAATCAGTGTGGGAACGGGCCCAAACCGCTTGAGGGCCTGTTCGAACAGCTCCCACACGGGAGGGGCGACCCGCGAGCCGTGGTCATCGATTCGGATTATCTGGCCCCGGTCAAGCTGGCGGACGCTGTGTCCCGCAAGATGAACCTCGGTAACGGATTCCGGCGGCAGCGCGTCAAGATAGACCAGTGCACTCCAGCCGTGATTGCTGGCACTGACATAGATGTTATTGACGTCGCAGACAATGCCGCACCCCGTGCGCCGCGTGACCTCTGCAAGGAACTCCCATTCCGGGATGGTCGAATGCCGGAAACGCAGATAGGTCGACGGGTTTTCTATTGAAATCTGCCGCTGCAGGCAAGTTTGGACCTCGTCGACGTGAGTGCAGACAACGGTCAACGCTTTCTCCGTCATTGGCAGCGGCAGCAGGTCGGCGATGTAGACGCCACCGCTGATGCTCCAAGACAGGTGCTCGGAAACCAGCCCAGGCTCAACACGCCTGATGACATCGCGTACACGCGCCAGGTGGCGGACATCGATTCCTTCGGCACTGCCCAATGAAAGGCCTACCCCGTGAAGCGAGATTGGATAGTCCCGGCGGACGGCGTCCAGGTAAGCTGGCGCGCTCCCGCCTCCCATGTAGTTCTCGGTATGCACCTCGAACCAGGCGACAGGCGGATGCCCCTCGACAACCTCGTGATGGTGGCGAAAGCGCAGCCCGACCCCGGCGCAGGCCGGAATCCGGCCATGTGCATTTTGCGAAGCATCCGAAGCGGCATCCATGACCATTCCCTTTCGCTCAAGCCGGCTTCAGCTTGCCGCCCTGGATTTTGCTGCAATCACCGGCGGGCAGCAGAACGAATGACTTGGGGTCGCGCGCCTGCGTGGATTGTCCGGCGCAGGAATGGGCTCCTTCCGCGCAGTCGTTTTTCGACACAGCATTGATTCCGTAGCACTTTTCCAGTTTGTTCGCTTCCATCCTCGCCATGTTGTCCTTGACTACCTGGGGCACTTCTTTCATGGTCTGGGCTTGACCCGGTATTGCCTGCATGGCGAGTGCCAGACCGATTGCCGACGACAACGTCGAGGCAGCCATCAGATGTTTGTTCATCACGCTTCCTCCTGAAGGTTGCGGCCGAGCACTCGGCTCGGGCCGTGTAGAAAAGTTCGGCCAGTCACTGCAAAAGGTTACCGGCGACGCGAACTTTTTCCGCGTGACAATCCACCTTCCGCGCCACACAATCTCCGCATGCTCCGGCATCCGCATCCGCCCCGTCCCGTTCCAGGTTCCGAGACAGACGACCCGGATTCATTTGCGTCGTCTGGTTATGCTGAGCCGCTGGCCAGCCGTGCCGACGGCAAACTGGACTGGTCCAGCGCCATGGCCCGCGCGCAGGCCGGCGACCAGAAAGCCTATCGTCGGCTGCTCCAGGACGTAACCCCCTATCTTCGTGCGCTCGCCGCACGGCACATCCGGGATGCAGACGACATCGAAGACACGGTTCAGGATGTGCTGCTAACCCTGCACTCAGTCCGCGACACGTACGACCCGTCGCGTCCATTCGGACCGTGGCTGGTCGCTATTGCAAACAGACGCATCGTCGACAGCCTGCGCCGGCGTGGACGTGCGCGCTCACATGAACCTTCAGTGGAAATGGAGCTGGAAACCTTTGCCGCTGATGAACCGAATTTGCAGGAAGAGGCGGTGAATGCGCGCCTGGTAAGGGAAGCTATCGAGCGGCTACCCGTCGGGCAGCGCGACGCGATGCGAATGCTCAAACTGGAAGAAATGTCCCTGCGGGAGGCCGCTACCGCGAGTGGGGTGTCGATTGCGGCGCTGAAAGTGGCCACGCACCGGGCAATGAAACGATTACGGGAAAGGTTCCAGCAGAGAGGTGGCCAATCATGACCCGGACCTCTGACCTGATTGACGCGCTGGTCGCGGATGCAACACCCGTCCGGCGCCTGTGGCCTCCAGTGACGAGAGCCGCATGCTGGTTGCTGTTTGCCGCAGCAGTGACGATTTTTGTTGGTATCGCGCATGGGGTACGTGCTGACCTGCTGGTCAAACTGCATGAGCCACTGTTTGTCATCGGAGTAGCTGCAGCCATGGCAACGGGTATTCTGGCAGCCATGGGTGCTTTCCTTGGCAGCGTGCCCGGCACGTCGCGACATTGGCTTCTTCTGCCGGCACCGGCAGCTCTCGTTTGGGCCGGTACGATTGGATATGGCTGCCTGACGAGTTGGGTGACGATTGGGCCAGAAGGCATGTCGCCTGGCGAGACGTCAAAATGTTTTGCCACCCTGGTGCTGGTCGGTATGCCCCTGTCGCTCGCGATGCTGATTATGCTTCGCCATACCGTTCGACTGTCGCCAGGCCCGGTCACGATGGCGGGCAGTCTCGCGGTCGCCGCCATAACTGCGGTAGCCCTGTCAATTTTCCACCCGCTCGATGCGACGGCAATGATATTGCTGTGGAACCTTGGTGTCGCCGCGCTTTATCTGTCGTTGAGCGGCCGGTATGGCGAGCGACTTGTGAGCTGGGTCGCGCCGCGCTAACGCTGAGGTGTTGCTGCATCACCGCACAAGGAATGTCATCGCACGCGCTCGCATCACACGTGGGTCAATCAACGCAGCATGAGCCTGACTGCTGCCTTGGAGGGCACCTGTTCGTGCCATATGAGCAGTACACACAGCAATCGCCGGGTTTTGGCCTGAGCACTGTCTTGCAGTACTCGCATTCGTAAAGCCACACGCAGGCATCCGTAGGCATTGTCTCGTCTTTCTGATGTCCGCACGCAGGGCACGTAATGATGGAATTCAGCACGACCGCGCTCATCACTTCACCCGCTCGAGGTAGGACGGATAGCCGGCGTCAGTCGTGGCCTTCGTCAATGCATCGACCGTGGCCTGCTTTGGGTCAAATACGACCCCCGCGCGTTTGGTGGCAAAGTCGAGCTTGACGTCAGGCCTCACAACAGCGACATTGAACATGGCTTGCTCCTGCGAAAGCCTTGGGGCAGCCCGTCAAACAGCAATGACGGACTACCCCTGCACTTCATCACGAGTCCCCTTTGGAAGTCAGACTGGATGTTGATTGCTCGAGTGCAGCACGACTACTTTGACGGTGCTGTTCCCGCCTGCTCGGCGTACTTGAGCATGATGTCGCCCATTGCTCGCATCATTTCTCCATGCATGCGCATCGCAGTCTTCGGGTCCATGCCGGCAGTGCCGCCCATCATCGGGCAGCTTCCCATCATTCCGCCCATTCCCATCATGCCGCCCATCATCGAACCGTGTTCATAGTCACGGCCCTGCTGGGGCGCGTTCGACGAGCTGGCGGTGCCTGCTGCCAGAGCGACGGTACCTGTCGCGGCCAAGAGCACGGAAGCAATGGCCGTTCGAATCAGTTTCGCGTTCATACGTGTATCTCCAGATTCCGATATATCCAGATAGAAGGTTGGTCGCGCACGGCCCCGCGCGTCGCATGCGCGTCGGACGTGCATAAGCCACGGTGTCAAACCGTACAAATCTGGTTCTCGAACGAACTACAGCGAGCGGGGAGGAGGCGCCGGCAGCTCAGGAATGAACTGCTTCGTGAAGGGACGGGCAACAGCCCAATAGACGGGTGAGGAAGGAACAACCACCACCGTGTGGGTCACGGGGATGGCGGGCATCCCACAGAGGACGCCGCCGATGCTGCCCTGACAGGTCGCATTGGCATTGACCGCGTGGTGACTGGTCACCTGCCCACACGCCGTCGCATCTGATACGTGCGCAGCATGCATCTGCGGTTGCGCGTTCGGCATCGATGTGGTCATCGACTCCATTCGGGGGCAAAGCGTCATCTGCGCCGGATAGCCGAGCAGCGGCAACCACGCAATCAGAAAGCACGCGACCAGTTTGACCCAGAGCTTCATAGATTCAGTATATGCCTTGACAGAAGAGGCTGTCACGGCGCGCAGCTACGTTGGCATTTCGTATCAACGCTACTTCCCACATTGCTTCAGGTGAGCCACGAATGCGTCGGCACCGATGAATCCGACGAGGTCGAACCGGTCCCGGTACAGGTAACAACCGGTGTGCGTCCTGAAATCGCGGATGACCTGCTGGGGCGCGCTGAGCTTAACCGTCAGTGGGAATGCCCGGTCCGGTGGCAGCAGGTCTGTCTCGCTTACTGCATGGGCAGCCAGTGATGTCAGCGCAACGAACAGGGCAAGTGCGACGTGCAACACATGCCGGCCATGTCGTCACCTGCGAACGCGGGTGCAGCCACAAAGGCGGCGATAGCCGAAAACGCGACAATCATCTTCTTCATTAAACGTCTCCAGTTTCGGTTGACGGCACTTTCGTGCCGGAAGGTACTGCATGAGAAAACCGTGTGTCCTCGCTTCGCGCAACGCGACGGCGCTGCAACAGAAACCATGCGGCGGGAATGACAAACATCGAGAGGATTGGCGCGGTCACCATCCCGCCAACCATGGGCGCAGCAATGCGCTGCATCACTTCGGAACCCGTTCCATGGCCAACCATGATGGGAATGAGACCGGCGAGTACGACTGCAACCGTCATCGCTTTTGGCCGAACGCGCAACACGGCGCCTTCGCGAATCGCATCGAGCAGCGTGGCCTCGTCAAGAGGCTCACCGAGTTCGAGTCGCCGGTTGAGAGCGCCCTTCAGATAGAGCAGCATGACGACGCCGAACTCAGCCGCAACACCGGCGAGCGCGATGAATCCCACGGATGTCGCGACCGATACGGCATGACCCAGTATCCAGATGAACCAGAAGCCGCCGACCAGCGCGAATGGCACCGTCGACATCAGGAGGAGTGCATCGGCAGCCGAGTTGAACGTCAGAAAGAGCAGGACGAAGATGACGACGAGCGTCACGGGAACGACGGTTCGCAACTTTGCCTCCGCGCGCTCGAGGTATTCGAACTGGCCCGACCAGGTAATCGAGTAGCCGGGCGGAAGCGTGACCTTTTCCGCCACGGCCTGCTGCATCGCTTTCACCGCTGACTGCAGGTCCACGTTCCGGATATCGACGTAGACATAGCCTGAAAGCCGTGCGTTTTCGCTGCGAATCGACGGCGGCCCGTCGGCAATCCCGATGTCAGCCACATCGCCTAGCTGGATTTGCGCGCCCCGGTCCGTAACCACCGGCAACTGGCGCAACTTCTCGAGCGAGTCGCGTACCTCGCGCGGATAGCGGATGTTGATGGGAAAGCGCTCCCGCCCCGCAATCACTTCGCCGACGTTTTCACCCCCGACGGCCGACGACACGACGGACTGGATATCGCTGACGGAAAGGCCGTAACGTGCGGCGGCCTGGCGGTTGATGTCGACGTCGATGTACCTGCCGCCATTCAACCGCTCGGCAAGGGCTGACGTGACGCCTGGCACGTTCCTGACTGTGGCCTCGACCTGCGCGGCCACCTTGTCAATCTGATTGAGGTCCGGCCCGGAAATCTTCACGCCGACTGGCGACTTGATACCCGTCGACAGCATGTCCAGCCGGTTACGAATGGGCGGGACCCAGAGGTTTGACAGCCCTGGCACCTTCACGGTCCGGTCGAGTTCGTCCAGGAGCTTCTCCGGCGTCATGCCGGGGCGCCACTGGCTGCGGGGCTTGAACCGAATCGTGGTTTCGAACATTTCGAGGCCCGGCGCCGGGTCCGTGGCAGTCTCGGCGCGGCCCGACTTGCCGAACACCGTCGCGACTTCGGGCACCGTCTTGATGAGCCGGTCGGTCTGCTGCAACAGCTCGACCGCTTTTTCGGTCGAAATGCTGGGGAGCGCCGTCGGCATGTAAAGCAGGTCACCTTCGTCGAGCGGCGGCAGGAACTCTCCCCCCAACCGCGTGAGAGGAATCGTCGTGAGCACAAGCGCGACGATCGCGAGCCCGATGGTGAACCAGGGACGCCGCAGCGTGGCTTCCAGCAACGGCCGGTACAGGCGCACCAGCACGCCATTGATGGGATTGGACGTCTCATGCGGGATGCGTCCGCGAATCAGGTATCCCATCAGCACCGGCACCAGCGTCACCGACAAACCGGCAGCCGCAGCAATCGTGTACGTCTTCGTGAAAGCCAGCGGCGAGAAAAGCCTGCCCTCCTGACCCTCCAGCGAAAACACCGGGATAAAGGACAAGGTGATGATGAGCAGCGAAAAGAAGAGCGCCGGCCCCACCTCCGCCGCTGATGTCGCAATCAGCTCCCATCGCTGCGTGGCCGTTATCGGCTCATCGGGATGCTCGTGCTCGAACGCCTCCAGGTGCTTGTGGGCGTTTTCAATCATCACGATGGCTGCATCGATCATCGCGCCGATGGCAATCGCGATGCCGCCCAGCGACATGATGTTCGCATTGACGCCCTGATAGCGCATCACGATGAACGCAGCCAGCACCCCGAGCGGCAGCGACAGGACGGCCACAAACGCGCTACGCAGATGGAACAGGAACACGGCACAGACAATCCCGACGACGATGAACTCCTCGACGAGCTTGTCCTTGAGATTGTCCACCGCGCGCTCGATGAGCTGCGAGCGGTCGTAGGTGGTCACGACCTCGACACCGGCCGGCAACGACCGCTTCAGGTCGGCCAGTTTCGCTTTCACCGCATCGATGGTCGTCAGCGCGTTCTTGCCGGAACGCATGACGATGACTCCACCGGCTACCTCTCCCTGGCCATTCAGCTCGGCAATGCCCCGACGCATCTCCGGCCCGATCTGAATGCGTGCAACGTCACCTAGCAGAACCGGCGTACCCGCATCGTTCGTGCGCAATACGACGTTGCGAAAGTCGTCGAGTGTGTGCAGGTAGCCAGACGAACGGACCATGTACTCTGACTCGGCCATCTCGACAACTGACCCGCCCGACTCCTGGTTCGCTTTGCTGAGTGCTTCGGCCACCGCCCCCTGAGTGATGCCGTACGCACGAAGCTTGTCCGGGTCGAGCACAACCTGGTACTGGCGTACCATGCCGCCGATACTCGCGACTTCGGACACGTCAGGCACGGACTTCAGTTCGAACTTAAGGAACCAGTCATTAAGCGCACGCAACTGCCCAAGGTCGTGCTGCCCGGTTTTGTCGACGAGGGCGTATTCGTACACCCATCCCACACCAGTTGCATCCGGGCCGAGGGAAACGGTTGCCCCCTGCGGCAGGCGGCTTTGCACCTGATTCAAGTATTCGAGCACCCTCGAACGCGCCCAGTACTGGTCGGTCTTGTCGTCGAACAGCACGTAGACGAACGCATCGCCGAACGAGGAATACGCGCGAATGGTTTTCGCACCCGGTACGCCAAGCAGCGTCGTGGTGAGCGGATACGTCACCTGGTCCTCGATAACCTGCGGTGCCTTGCCCGGATACGATGCCTTGATGATGACCTGCGTGTCGGACAGGTCAGGCAGCGCATCGAGCGGCGTTTGAGTCACCGAGTAGACGCCCCATGCTGTGACGAGCACGGTCGCGAGCAGCACCAGGAAGCGGTTGTGGATAGACCACCCGATAAGACGCGCAATCATTTGGCGCCTCCGACTGGCTCGACCCTGGTCAACTGGTATCCGTCACCCGACTGCCTGAAAACAAAATGAACAGTCTGGCCAGGCTTCACGTCCGGAAACGCCGTCGGCGACGGTTTGCCGAATGACATCGTCATCGCGCCCCAGCCCAGAGCAGGAACGGGCTGATGTGAAAACGTAATGTCCCCGGCCGTTACCTGTTCGACCTTGCCTGTGGTGTCGTAGGTCTGCGGTGCTGCTGCGGCGGGTGCTGGAGCCGACGTGCTCGCTCCGGTCGGTGCGGTTGCTTCGAGCTTTGGCAGAACGGACTTCAGACTCGCTTCCGAGTCAATCAGGAACTGGCCGGATGCGACAACCTGCTGGCCTTCAGTCAGGCCGTTGGTCACCTCGGTATCGTCGCCTGTATCGTTCCCGATGGTGACGGAGACAGGCTGCACCCCCCCGTCTGAATTCTTGACGATGACCACCGACCGCTTGCCCGTCGTGATGACGGCTTCCGAGGGAACCAGCAACCGCGATACCCTTTTTGCGGCGCCGACGCGCGCCCGCATCAACATCCCTGGCGTCAACCTGAAGTCCGCGTTATCGATTTCGAGGCGGGCTTGAAGTGTGCGGCTGCTCGCGCTGATGCCCGGCAGGATTTCGCGGATGTGTCCCGTGAAATGTTGCGCCGGGTCGCCGGCAGACACAGCGTCCACGCTCATGCCTGGTCGAACCTGGAGGGCCAGTGCTTCGGGCACCTCGACCACAAGCCATAGCCTGTCGAGCCCGGAGACCTTCGCAAGCGTCTGACCGGGCGACACCATCGCGCCATCACGAACGTTCAGTTCGGTCAGCACGCCGGTTTCCGGTGCGGATAACGTGATGTGTGTCCGCGCCTTGCCGGTGCGGTCGAGACTTGCAATCATGCCGTCCGGAATCGACATCGCACGCATGCGCGCCCGTGACGCCGCAAGCATGCCGTCATCCATACCGCCACGCTTGAGCGCCAGATATTCCTCCTGCGGCGCAAGCCAATCTGGCACAAACAACGACGCAATCGGCGCGCCCTTGGTCACGCGCTGCATTGGCGCGCTGGCGTAAAGATGGTCGATGTAGCCGGTCACGCGCGACTGGACGACATCAGCTTTCGACTCATCGAACTGCGTAGTCCCTACCGCGTCGAATCCTTCCGTTGTCTCCTGCCGGCGTACCGTTGCGTATCGAATCCCCAGGTTCTGCTGCAACCCGGGGTCAATCTTGATGCCGTTCGAGCCGCCTTCATCGGCGTAGACCGGCTCTAACTGCATGTTCATGAAAGGCGACTTGCCCGGCTTGTCGAAATGCTGGTTCGGCACCATCGGGTCGTGCCAGTACAGTACCTTCCGGCCAGTCTTCGGGTCGGTTCTGTCGCTGGAGGCTGTTGCCGCCACAGCGCTTTCGTCGCCCATCGTTGAACGATGCGTACCGGCGACATAGCCGGCACCCAGCAATGCCGCTGCGGCAAACACCATAAGGGCCGCGCGTGCCAGTTGTTTCTTCTGCATGTTGTTCTCCTTCACTGACTCACGGACATCGAGGCGGGCACGACCTGGTATTCCAGTTGGGCCCAGGTTTGCGACACATCGCGCTGCAGGTCGAGCACCTGAAGTTCGGCGTCGAGCTGCGCACGCCTGGCAGCGAAGGTATCGGCCAGCGAGCCCGTGCCTGCCCTGTATGCGGCAGCCGCCAGTTGCACGCGCTGGTCCGCAGCCGGAAGCAGAGAGTGGATGAGATTTGCAATGCGCTCGCGACCGCTCGCGAGCGTGGCTGACTGCGTACGTATATCCGCTTCGACCTGACGCTGCGCATCCTCGTACATCAGTCGCGCCTTGGTGCCCAGTTCAGCTTTTTCGGCGGCGTCCCGGTCCTGATAGTTCTTGCGATGGATGGGTAGCGGGATGCTGACGCCAACCGACACCATGTTTGAGAATCCGCCTCCGCGCTGCTGGTAGGCGACCTCCCAGGTCCAGTTGGGCGTGCGGTTACTGTTCGCGACGGCGGTATCGGCGTCGGCGACGGCGATGTCCCGGGATGCTGCGACGAGCACCGGCTGCACCTGACTCAGTTCCTCTGGCGGCAGCGATGACACATACGACTGTGGCGCCGGCGGCTCGCCCGTCACATCGGAAACGGGCGTTGCCGTCCAGCGGGACAGGCCGATAAGCGCGGTCTGCAACGTCTGCCGGGCCTTGAGCAACTGGTCCTTGGTCTGCGCGAGCATCGCCTGAGCCAACGTAACATCGGCGGCAGTCGCCTTCGCTCCGCGATAAGACGCTTTCGTCGCTTCGAGCTCGTGGGTCATGTGGTCAACGAGTTCTTGCTGCAACGAAACGGCCTTCTTCGCATAGACCGCGTTCAGCCACGCCGTGGCCGTTTGCTGGCGGGTGTTCACGAGCTGGGCGAGGTAGCCAGCGCGCTCGCGGTCCACTACATCGTTTGCCAACGCTGACCGGAGCCGGCGCTTGTCACCCGACACCCATTCCTGCTCGATGCCGATACGGCGCATCGTCATGAAGTCCTGGCCGATGGTGAACCGTTGCGGTCCGTTCACCGGCAGGTTATCAACACCGGCTTTGAGTATCGGGTCGGGCAACTGCCCTGCGCGGACGGAGGCTTCAGAACTGGCGCGGACTGAAGCCTGCGCAGCCCCCATGGCGGCGGAGCGGTCGGTAGCGGACTGGAGCGCCGCATCAAGCGTGACGGGTGCTTCCTGAGCGTGCGCAGCGACGCTCGCAAAAATCAGCGCAGCACAAAGCGAACGCGCGCGCACTGGTGCACGCCGGCATGACGGCGTGCCAATAGTTAAAGGCATGTTCTAACCCCAACGGCGGAGTCCCAATGGGAATCCACGTCCTGGACGCAGGACGACCTCGCCGCAAACGCGGCGAACCTGTCACAAAGGGATTAGATGGCGCGAGGAGGTCGCCAGAGTCCGCCCGGTTCACGGACGGTGAGCGACAGTGCGTAGCGGAATACGACGGGGCTGGACAGCCCGGCGGGACGGGTTACTTCAGTAGTGGAAACTGGGTGATACAGACTACCAAGCTGGCATTGCGCCGTTACCTTGCAGAAGAAGCCTTTGGCTGTTCCCGGTTGCGAGGATTTCATCGTTTCGCAGCGAGGCATGTCTGAAGACATCGCACTGCTATCGTCGTTGCCCATGCTCATCTGCATCGGACATTCTCCAGTCAAGCCGCTGGCCGCCAGCGCACTGATGGGAAGCGCAGCGCAAAGCAACAGGAGCAGCAATGTCCGGAGAAATTTCATGGCTGGGATTATAGCGGAGCCATTTTATCCATGTTCCGTGGAATTTGTTGCCTGCGTCGGTCACCGCACGCGGTAGCCACTCGAATGGAGCGAATTGCTGCCCCGACGTCTAGTCGCGGTCATTGAGGCTGCGGGATGTCACCCAACGGTCAACGCGTAGTCCCATCGTACAACGGAGGCATGTGAAATGCGGTTCGGATAGGCGCCGCACGGCATCTGCTTCCATGGCCGCACGCCGCTTGAGCGGGAGTCTCGACACAGGAGGTTGCGATGCAGATTGTCACTGCTCTCGGTCATGCTTTTTGGATGGCCTTCACGATGTTGTGGCAAATATTCTGGGGATTGAGTCTAGGCTTCCTGTTCTCTGCCGTGATTGAAGTTGCCGTCTCGAAGTCCGAGATGTCGAAGCTTCTGCCTGACGCTTCAGCCCGGTCGCTGATAGTCGCTAGCCTGCTCGGCGCGGCATCGTCCTCATGCTCCTATGCCGCCGTTGCCATGGCCCGCTCGATTGTGCGTAAGGGCGGCGACTTCACCGCCGCCATGGCGTTTCAGTTCGCGGCGACAAATCTGGTGCTGGAGCTTGGCGTGCTGATGTGGGTACTGATTTCGTGGCAATTCGCCGCCGCTGAGTTCATCGGCGGCCCAATCATGATTGTCGTCCTGGTGCTGCTCTTTCGGTTCCTTCTCAAGGACTCGCTGAAGAAGGAAGCTGTCGAGCAAGCGGACAAGGGAGTCGCCGGCAGCATGGAAGGTCATGCAGCGATGTCGATGAGCGAACAACACGGGAGCTGGAAGCGCCGACTCACTTCCAGGGAGGGATGGATAGCCGTCAGCCATAGCTACGTGATGAACTGGTCAATGCTGTGGCGAGATATCGGTGTCGGGCTGCTCATCGCAGGTGCGCTTGGCGCATGGGTGCCGGACAGTTTCTGGCAGAAATTTTTCCTCGTTAGTCACCCAACGGCCGCGATGATTTGGGGTGCGTTCGTCGGCCCCCTCATCGCCGTCGCGTCATTCACGTGTTCCGTCGGGAACGTGCCGCTTGCGGCGGTACTCTGGAACGGAGGCATAAGCTTCGGCGGCGTCGCCTCTTTCATCTTTGGCGACCTCATCATCCTCCCGATTCTCAATATCTACAGGAAGTACTACGGTGGCAGGACGACGGTGTTCCTGGCCGTTACCTTCTACCTCGCAATGGTCGCTGCCGCATTGGTGGTCGAGACCCTGTTCCAGTCGCTCGGATGGGTGCCACAGGCTCGCCACACGGCCGTCATCGATGCGGCAATTACCTTCAACTACACGACAGTTCTGGACATTATGTTTGGCGCGGTCTTTGTCATCTTGATGGTCGTATTTTTCAGGACCGGTGGCCCGGAAATGATGCGAATGATGGAAAGCGGTGAGCGACCACAAGGGACACGGGCATCACGGTTCCCATGACCACACCACTGGGCGGGTATCCAGCGGCTGGTGATGCAGACCTTTCCCACTGAACATGCGCTCCCGGTTCAGCGTGGCAGCGAACTCGTGAAAGCCAACCGAAGTGATGCTTCGGGGACTATTGACCGAGTGTATCTGGAGGAGCATAAAGCGCTTTGCGCAGCCGGCATCTATCCTGCGCGAAGGCGCTTTTTGCGGCTACTCGTACGACCTACAGGTGTCGTTTACGACATCTGTAGGGTAACGCCACAAGTGGGGATCGGGCGAAAACCTTGTCAGCTATGGCGCGCCCGGCTGGGATCGAACCAGCAACCCCTGCCTTCGGAGGGCAGTACTCTATCCATTGAGCTACGGGCGCTTCGCTTGAGCACGAAGGCGCCGCGACCGGGAGGGCGCAGCGCCGAGCGAGACCGAGAGGATACCCGGTTTCACGCGACACGTCCACCGCACGCCCCCGCGCGACTCCTTCCCCGCTAAGCGTCGCCGCCCGAAAAACGTCTCTTCCCACCCCAATTACGGGTAAACGCGGCCGGCAGCATTCCTGCACGCGTCTGGCCGCCGCGAAAACCTTCCGTCTATAATCGCCGTGTTTGACTGAATGAATTAAGTTGTTGCCGTCAAGCCGTTGCCGTCACGCTGTACCGCTCACCAACAATACCCACCGGGAGACGAGTCAAGCATGAGCGAAGCACCACACGGAGCCCCGATCAAAACCCCCGGGCAACTGATTGCAGCAGTCATCGCCGCATTCGCCATTCCCATCGTCGTCATCTGGCTCCTGGCCTATAACGTCAACCAGACGGTGCGCACCGGCGCCGGCACCGACGAAGCCAAAGATTCCGCCGTAGCAAAACGCATCGCGCCCCTCGCGCAAGTCACCGTACGAGACGCTAACGCGCCCCACGTCTACAAGACCGGCGAAGAAGTCTTCAAGGCCGTCTGCTCGACCTGTCACGCCACCGGCGCCGCAGGCGCACCGAAATTCGGAGACAGCAGCGCCTGGGCGCCCCGGATCGCCCAAGGCTTCGACACCCTGCTGCACACCGCCTTGACCGGCAAAGGCGCCATGCCCGCGCGCGGCGGCACGACTCCGGACGATTACAGCGATTACGAAATCGCACGCGCAGTCGTCTATATGGCCGATCACGGCGGCGCGAACTTCCCCGAGCCACCGGCACCCGCTCAAGGCGCAAGCTCGAGCGCAGCCGCAACGGCCGCCGCGCCGGCAAGTCCCACCGCAGCGGAATCGGCCAACCCGACGGCAGCCGCCAGCGAACAAACCGCGGCAACGGCTGCCTCGATGCCAACCGCTCAAACGGGCGGAGTCCCCGCTTCGGCATCGACGAACGCCACGGCTCCCGCCGCCGCGCCTGCCGCGGCCACGGCAAGCGCGGACACCGCGCAGGCCGGCAAGGCGCTCTACGAAAAGGTTTGCCAGGCCTGCCACGCCGCCGGCGTGCTCAATGCACCGAAGTTCGGCGACAAGGCGGCATGGGCGCCGCGCCTGAAAGATCCGATGGACACGATCTACAACTACGCACTTCACGGCAAAGGCGCGATGCCCCCGAAAGGCGGCTCGAACGCACCGGATGCCGAGGTCAAAGCGGCCGTCGACTATATGGTCAATGCCGCCAAATAGCCCGCTCATCGAGTAGGGATCCAGAGGCAATCAAGCGCATCGGTCGAAGCGAAATCGATCGATGCGCGCGAGAAGCCTGCCGCGCGGTCTCGCGCACGTCACCCCTTCTGCAGCAGCGCCTTGAGGCTGGCAAGCCTATCCTTCGGCGACATCGGCGCCTCCTCGGCGGTCGGTGGCGGCGCCTCGTCGAGCCCCATTTCGGCGATGAATCGCGACAGCTCGCACACCACGGTCTCTCTCGCGCGCTTGCGCTTCTTGCACCAATTCAAATGCAGGCTGCGCTGCGCTCGCGTGATGGCGACATACATGAGCCGCCGTTCTTCCTCGATGCGCGCGTCATCGATCTCGTCGTCCTCGGCATTGCCGCGATGCGGCATGATCCCTTCCTCGACCCCGACGAGAAACACGTGCGGATACTCGAGCCCCTTCGACGCATGCACGGTCGACAAGCGCACGGCGTCCGGGTCTTCCTCCTTGCCGTCCAGCATCGACATCAGCGCGACGGTTTGAATCAAACCCAGCAGGTTCTTGCCCGTATCGGCAAGGCCATCGGCATTGTCGTAGCCGGTCGCGTCACCGTCTTCCGGCTCCTCCACCTCGGGCTTCGTACCTTTGCGCTTGAGCCATTCGAGAAATTCAAGGACGTTTTGCCATTTCGATTGCGCCTGACGCTCGTCGAACGTGTCGTAGAGATACGCCTCGTAATGGATCGCCTCCATGAGGTCGTCGAGCAGCGTCGTGGCGGCATCGTGGGTCGCACGCTCGGCAATGCGCTGCATGAAATCGCAAAAAACGCGCAACGGCTCGACTTGCCGTGCCGATAAGCGCGCCTCGATTCCGCCCATATAGACAGCCTCGAACAACGACACCTTCGCTTGTCCTGCGAATGAGCCCAGCGCCTCCAAGGTGGTGTTGCCGATCCCGCGCCGCGGCGTCGTCACGGCGCGAATGAAGGCGGGATCGTCGTCCGGATTGGCGATCAGGCGCAAGTAGGCGCAAATGTCCTTGATCTCGGCCTTGTCGAAAAACGATTGCCCGCCGGAGAGCACGTAAGGAATCCGCTCGCGCCGCAAAACCTGCTCGAAGATGCGCGCCTGGAAATTGCCGCGATAAAGAATGGCGTAATCGCGAAACTGCGCGCGCCGCTCGAACTTGTGCGCCGACAGCCGGAAGACGACCGATTCGGCCTCATGCTCTTCATCGTTGCAAGCCGTCACGGTGATGGAGTCGCCCATGCCGTGCTCGGACCACAGCTTCTTCTCGAAGAGCTTCGGATTGTTCGCGATGACGTTGTTCGCCGCGGTCAGAATGCGCACCGTCGAACGATAGTTCTGCTCGAGCTTGATGACATGCAGCTTCGGAAAATCCTTGCCGAGCTGTGCGAGGTTCTCGAGCGTGGCGCCGCGCCAGCCGTAGATCGCCTGATCGTCGTCGCCGACGGCGGTGAACGCCGCGCGTGGCCCGGCCAGCAGCTTGAGCAGTTCGTACTGGCAGGCGTTGGTGTCCTGGTATTCGTCGATGAGCAGGTAACGCAGCTTGTTCTGCCAGCGCTCGCGCACCGCCTCGTTCTTCGCGAAGAGTTCGGCCGGCAGGCGAATCAGGTCGTCGAAAGCGACGGCCTGATACGCATGCAACGTCGCGACATAGTTGCGATAGACGATCGCGGCCAGGTGCTCGTCTTCGTTCGACGCCGTGGCCATCGCCTCCTCTGGCTTCACGAGACCGTTTTTCCAGAGCGAGACGATCGTCTGGACTTTGCGAATGAAGCCTTTGTCGGTCGAGCCCACCTGCTCTTGAATCATCGCGAAACAATCGTCCGCATCCATGATCGAGAACTGCGGCTTCAGGCCGAGATGCTCGGCTTCCTGCCGCAGGATCTGCACGCCGAGCGAATGAAACGTGCAAACGGTCAACTGGTTCACGGGCACCTTGCGCCCTTCCTTGCCCGGCGCCGTGAGCGTCTTGCCTTCAAGCAGCTTGCCGACGCGCTCGCGCATCTCCGCGGCCGCCTTGTTCGTGAAGGTGACGGCGGCGATATGGCGCGGCTCGAAGCCCTTCGCCTCGATCAGGTGCGCGATCTTTTGCGTGATGACGCGGGTCTTCCCGCTACCGGCGCCGGCAAGCACGAGACACGGGCCGTCGAGATAGCGGACCGCCTCGCTTTGGGCGGGATTCAATCCTGCGGACATTTCTGGTGGATCTTACAGTTTGGCGGCTCGCGCGAAGGCGCACACGCGTGCGCTCCGGACGATGCCATCGAGGGCGAGTGCGCGATGTTAACACGAGCAGCACACGATCGCTTTGGCCCCGAGACGCTTGCGCATGGGCACTTGCAAAGCGGCGGGCGACGCGTGCCACAATGCACGCTTCATCGTCCCGAATTCCATGCGCCGCATACCGCCTGTTGCGATGCGTGCGACGCGCACGAACACGGGCATCCACGACGAACCAGAGGTCCCCTACGATGACGACATCCGTAAAGATCGGCTTGATGGGATACGGCTTCGCCGGCGCGACGTTTCACGCACCGGTCATCGCGCACTGCGGCGCGCCCGCGCAGCGGCCGAACGAACCTTACGCCTGCCTCGCCGCCATCGCCACGAGCCAGCCCGCAAAGGCGCTCGCCGACTATCCGAAAGCGCGGGCCGTCCCGGACCTGGACGCGCTGCTCGCACTCGACGACATCGAATGTGTCGTCATCGCCACGCCCAACGATACGCACTTCGATATGGCGGCGAAGGTCCTTCACGCGGGCAAGCATGTGGTCGTCGACAAACCCGTGACGCTGAGCGCCGCGGAGGCGGTCACGCTCGCCCGCCTCGCGCAGGAGCGCAATCTCGTCTTTGCGCCTTTCCATAATCGCCGCTGGGACGGCGATTTCCTTACCGTGCGTCAACTACTGGCGAAGGGCACGCTGGGCCGCGTCGCGCACTACGAATCGCATTTCGACCGGTTCCGCCCGCAAGTGCGCGAGCGCTGGCGCGAGCAGGCGTCGCGCGGCGGCGGCCTGCTCTTCGATCTCGGTCCGCATCTGATCGATCAGGCGCTCGTGCTGTTCGGGCCGCCTGAAACGGTTTATGCGACGGTCAAGGTGCATCGCGATGGCGCCGGCGCAGCCGATTACGTGCATCTGCTGCTCAGCTATCCGGACAAGGAAGCGGTCCTGCATGCGAGCGCGCTTTGCGCGATCGAGCCGCCCCGGTTCGCCATTCACGGCACGCTCGGCAGCTATGTGAAGTACGGTCTCGATACACAGGAAGACCAATTGAAAGCGGGCCTCCGCCCCGGCAACGCGGGCTTCGGCGCGGACAATCCGCCCGCCACGCTGCGCGTGCTCGAAGGCGAGCGTGAAATCGAGCGGCAATGGCCGACGCTCACCGGTGCATACCCCGAGTTCTATCGCGCGCTGGCCGCGTCCATTCGCGATGGCGAGCCATTCCCGGTCTCGCCGCAAGATGCAGTCGATGTCATGACGATCATCGAGTTCGCCGAGCGCAGCGCGCGCGAAGGGCGACGCCTGCGATTCGAGCGAATCGGGGCTTGACCCGCCGCGGCACCGCGCCGATCGTTGTCATCGCATTGGGCATCTGGCGCGTTTATCCCCCGGAGGGGAACGTCGACCGCGGCGCTCCCTGCCGTGCAAATCACAAGGGAAAACGAAACGATGAAAACAATGGTTCGCGCGCTCGCTTGCAGCGCATTGATCGCGTCGCTGAGCGCCTGCGTCGTCAATCAGCCACCGCCGCCGCGCCAGGTCGTTGTACCGGCGCCCGCACCGGTGCTGCGCCCGAACCCGCGCGAGGTCGCACTGGAGCGTTTCGGTCAGGTCAACAGTCGCATCGACAATCTCGGCCGCCGCATCGACTGGCATGTCAACGGAGGCTATTACCCACCTCCCCAGGGCAACGCACTGCACCATCGTCTTGACGTCATACGCCAGGAAGCGCGCGATATGGCCGCACAGCACGGCGGCGGCCTGTCCGATGAAGAGCAGCGCGTGCTCAATCATGAACTGGACGGGACGGCGCGCGCAATCGGCGAATGACGCCATCGCTTACGCCTCAGCGATCGAACCTTGGCCGTCTTCGTTGCGCGCGAGCGTAGTCAGCGCGGCGGCCAGTGCTCGTATCTTCCGCTGCTCGCCGCTTTGCGACGGGTAGACGAGAAAATACGACGCGCCATTTAGCGCGACTTCCTCGAACGGTGCAACGAGCACGCCTTCGCGCAGCCGTTCGCGGGCCATGCGCGGATCGCCGATGGCCACACCGTGGCCGTCGGCTGCCGCAGCCAGCGCGAGTTCGAGCGTATCCAACACAGGCCCCCTGGTGACATCGATACCCGCGCCGCCGATCGCATCGAGCCAACAACGCCACTCCGCGCGACTCGGCCCGGCGTGCAGGAGCACCGTTCCTCTGAGGTCGTCAACGGAGCGAATCGATGCGGCGATCGCGGGAGCACACATCGGCGTCAGCGACTCGGGAAAAAGCTCGACCGCCTCGATGCCGCTCCACGGGCCCCTGCCCCGCACGACCATCGCATCGATATCCTGTCGAGCGAAATCGGGGCGATCGTCCGATGACGTGGCGATGCGCAGTTCAACGCCAGGCATCGCACGCTCGAGCTGTGCCATGCGCGGCAAGAGCCACCGCACGGCAAACGTCGACGGCAATCTCAACGTCACGATCGAGATCTCGTCGATTCGCGTGCGCGCGTAATCGCTCAGTTCAGTGAGCACGCGCAACGCGACTTCGAGCAAGCGCTCGCCTTCGCGCGTCAGCGTCAGCCCCCCTGCATGGCGAACGAACAGCGCACATCCATAGTGCGCCTCGACCTGCTGGACTTGCCGGCTCACGGCGCCTTGCGTGCGGCACAGATGAGCCGCGGCTTTCGTGAGGCTGCCGAGGCTCGCCACGGCAACGAAAACCTGCAGGCCCGCGAGCGTCGGAAACGGACGCGTCAGTTCGGCGAGCGGGTATGCAAGCGGCTCATGGCCCGTTTGCGAATTTTTCGATTGTTGGTTCATCTGGGCGTCGATATCGTCTGTCCCGAAGCCGCCCCACGTGTAGCCACATAGAGATCGCGCGTGCGGTATTTGATAACGGATGAATGGAGAAATTCGCAATGACATCCGCGCAATCACTTTATACCAGCCGGATACGCGAGTACCTGAGCCAGCTCGAACGCGGCGATGCAGCGGCGATTTGCGCGCTCTTCGCGTCTGATGCGCAGGTGTATTCGCCCTTGCTGGGCTGGGTGTCGCCGCGCCCGTTCTTCGAGAAACTGTCGGCGGCGTCGGGGCAAAGCAGCATTACGCCGATCGATGTCTGCGTCAGCACGACGGGCGCCGCGCGCGCCACGGGATATTTCGTCTATGAATGGGCGCTCAAGGACGGGCCGACCGTGCGGTTTGAATGTGTCGATGTATTCGAGTTCGACGAGGCGGGTCGCATCGCGCGGCTGCTGATCATCTACGACACTTATCCGATTCGCGCATCGCTCGGCGACAGCTTTTCGTAAGCGCCGCCAGCCTCGTGTGACGAACGGGCGCGAAAAATGCAGAAACACAAAACTCGTGGCGATGTGTCGATTCTGGCGGGGCTCGTTCGTCGTCGAAAAGGGGGGAGCCGATGCCGAGGCGAGTCATCGATGCCGGCGCATCCGCCCCCATTCGTTCGGCACTCGTGAGGCAACCCTGCACGTCTTAATCGTCAAGGCCGCTCAAGGCTGTCGTGCGCTGCTCCGGAGTCAACTCTTCATCTTCGGCCGCATGCCGCAATGCGGCGAGCGTGGCATCCCGTTCGACGCGAATGGCAGGGGAATTCAGCGAAAGACTCGCGAGAATGTGGACGTATTCGCCCGAGCCGATCTCGCTCTTGCTCTCGGGCGCCGCCTTATGCTCCTCCCAGAGCCCTTGGGCCGCCCGCAACACCGCTCGATATACATCGGTTCGCTCGGCGTCATCCTCCACCGATGACGTCGCTTCGGCCATTTCGGCTAATGGCTCAACGCGGTGAGGCTTGAATTCCACTGCGCCGATAGCGTTCAGAACGAGCATCGATGCTTGGAAGCGCTCGTCAGCGGGAAACTCGTCCGCCGATATTCGCATCGCTAAAGTGGAAAGAGGTTTCGGGCGTTCGCGTCCCGCAATCTCTCGACCGCCGGTCAAGCGTGGCATCAGTTTGCGGAGGTTAATCTCAGGTAGCGGCGGTGGTCCTCCCACCCCCTCTAGCGCCAGTACCGCTTTCAGCTCAGCCAGATTGCGGACGCTGCGGGCACGCGCGTCGACTTGGTCGCTTTGCGCGTATGCGAGCCGTAGCCGATCGGGGAGCCACTCGTTGCTCAGCACTCGCAAAGTGGTGACTTCGCCCACTCGGTCGAAGAGCGAGGCCAACTCGGCCCCAAACGCGTCGTCCGGGTCCGCGGACGACGCTGCCGGCGGTGTCGAAGCGCTTGCTGCCGCACCCGGTAAGCCGCTCAGGCGCGGATCGATAGACCCTCTCGGCTTAGCAGCATGCGGAGGCTGCGCGGCATCGCCCGGCGTTTTGTCCGCGCCCTCGTCGCCGTCCCCATCGATGGGGTCCGGCAGCTCGCCATCTCTTCGTCCAGGACCTTCAACCATATCGCTCACCACTCATAACGAGTACGGTCGAAGTCTAGAGTGACACAGCGTGCGCTACAGCCGCCGTCCGAAGCGGCATGCCATGAAACGCATTTTCGAGCGATTTCCTGTTCAGCGCCGCGCTTCCGTCGCCATCCGGACCGCGAGCCCCGCCAGTACCGTGCCCATGAGCCACCGCTGAGCGACGAGCCAAAGGGGCCTTCCGGCCAAAAAGCGAGCAATCGTGCCAGCAGACAGAGCGACGACCGAGTTGACCGTCAGGCTCGCCACGATCTGGAGGGAGCCTAGCGCGAGCGACTGCGCGAGGACGTGACCGTGTTGCGGATCGATGAATTGCGGCAGTAACGACAGGTAGAGCACCGCAATCTTCGGATTGAGCATGTTGGTCAAAAAGCCCATGACGAAGAGCTTGCGCGGACTATCGGCAGGCAGGTCCCGAACCTGGAACGGCGAGCGGCCGCCCGGCTTGAGCGCCTGCCATGCAAGGTAGCCCAGGTAAAGCGCGCCGCCGAAGCGCAGCGCATCGTAGGCAAGCGGCACCGCGATCAGCAACGCCGTAATGCCGCATGCCGTGGCAACCATATACAAGACGAAGCCAAGTGCGACGCCGCCCAGTGAGACAAGGCCGGCGGCGCTGCCCTGACAGATGGAACGGGAGACGATATAGACCATATTCGGGCCGGGCGTCAGCGCCATGCCGAGCGCGACGAGGCCAAAAGCGAGCAACGAACTGGACGTGGGCATTGCATCACTCCTCGGAGAAGGAAAGAAGGACGACGCCCAGGCGCGCGGCAATGCACCCGATTGACGGGCACTGTCCGCGTTTCCCGATGGTGGTCCATCTCCAGGCGCCAGTCGCGCGGACTCGGCGATTATTTCACGATCGAGCGGTGCTCGCTTGCCCGCCAACACGGCCACCGATGCGCGCTTCGATCGTGCCGATGAGCCGTTCCGCCCAAGCGCTCAAGGTCCGCGTCGACATGACGACCGTGCTCGATTTCGCAACGATGCCGTACACGCGCGAGCGGCCGACCTTCGAGACGCATGCCGGATCGAGCCATCGGTCGTTGTCGACAAGCAGCGCAAGCGTCTCGAGGCCGATCAGAATGGGCCAGATGCAGGCCAGACGCAAACGGACCGAGCGCGCAGGAATCGCGAACGTATAGGCCAGCGCATCGCGGTACAGCTCGAGCGTCTTGCCGACCAGTTCGAACAGGAGCAGCCGGGCGCGCGACGAGGCATCGGGGGCGAGCAAGTCTTGCGGCGTCAATGCGAAACGCTCCAGCATCCGCTCAGGCAGGTAGCAGCGCCCGATACGCAAATCCTTCGCGCAATCGCGCAGCACGTTCGTCATCTGCAACGCCTTGCCGAATCGGACGCCGCGCTCGATCATCGTCGCGGCCGCCTCTTTGAGCGTGCCGGGTAGATGCGAGTAGGTCATTTTGGTCCAGAATTCGCCGACGCAGCCCGCGACGAGATAGGTGTAGCGGTCCAGATCGTCGAGCGTCGCGAGCGCGCCGAGCTGGCCCGAACGTTCGTCAGGGAAGGTGCGCAGATCGAACTCCATGCCCATCGTCAGCGTAGTCACGATCTCGCTCACCGCGTCCCGGTCCGCCGTATCCAACTGCGTCAAGGCGTCGAATGCGCCACCGAGCGATTCGAGCAGCAATTTTTCGTCGGCATGGCCCTGCTGGCTCGCCACGTCATCCCTGAGGCGACGCACGAGCGAGCCATCGTCGGGCGGCGCGCCATTCACGCTGGCACGCAATGCCAGCAAGAGCTCGAGCCGCTGCGCCGGATCGATCAGCGATGTATCCGCAATCGTATCGGCCGCGCGCGCGAGCAGATAAGCGAGCGCAACGGGGTCGCGCATGCCGGCGGGCAAAATGCGCAGCGTCAGGTAAAACGAGCGCGAAACGCTCTTCAATAGCGGACCGAGTAAAAAGGCCCGGACGGATTCGGACATAGAGGGAATCGGATGTATTCGGATCGATGCAACGCTGCCGCATTGTATCCGGCCACCCGATTCCGCCCGCTTGCACTGAACCGGTTCGACCCACGAGACACTAGCCGCGCGACTCACGCGTCATCTCGCGAGGCGCGCTGTGCACCTTCTCCTTGTTGCGAAGCGTCAGGGCCAGCCCGGCGAGAATCAAGATCATTCCGATGACGTCTCTCGGCTGCAGCGCGTGGCCGAACCACAGGTAGTCCATCAGCGCCGTAATGACGGGCACCAGATAGAAAAGGCTGGTCACATTGACCAGATTGCCGCGGCGCACGAGCCGATAGAACAGCAATTGGGCCAGCACCGAGATGACAATCCCGAGCCAGAGTACGGAGACCGCGAGCGGTGCGTCCAGCCGTAACCCGTTCCATTCGGCAACCCCGAGAGGCAGCGAAAGCAGCAAGCCTACGAAGTTCTGCAAGGGCAGCACGTCCATCGGTTCCTGCACGATGCGCTTTTGCATGATCGCCCCCGCCGTAATGCTCGCAAGTGCGGCAAGGGCGAGCGCGAGTCCCTCGGTCGTCGAAGGATTCAACGCCGATGCGCCGCGAAACACGATCGACGCAAGGCCCAGCATCGCCATGAAAAGACCGGCCATCCGCATCGCCGAAAAACGTCGCTCGGTGACAACGAGCGTGGCAATCGGCTGTGCGCCGAGAATGGCCGCCAATAGCCCGGGCGTCAGTCCTCGCTCGAGCGAAAGGAAGTAGCAGATCGAATAGCCGCCCATCATCAGCGCGCCCGTGGCGGCGACATGGACGCGCGTGCCGCGCGCCGGCAACCAACGGTGCCGCCCTGCACCGATGAGCGCAAGGATGATCGTCGCAAGCGCAAAGCGCATCGTCAGAAACGTCGAGGCGCTCGCATGCGTCACCCCGATTTCCGCAAAAATGGCGCCACTGCTCCAAAGCAGAATAAAAAGCGCAGTCGCACCATAGGCCGCCAAAGCGGTTTTGAACCAAGCCATGAGTTCACCTGCCAGTCGAATTCGTTGAACTGGCAGACCGGCACACGTCGACGGACACGCGCACGCATCCGCACGCGCGTACTCGCGCACCCGCATCTACGCCCTTTGGCGCAGCTACACGGGCCGAACGGCCGGTCTGCAGGAGAAAACGAAGTGTCGGCGCTTAGCCGAGCACCGCCGTGTGTGGCGGTGCAAGCGCTGCGACGACCCGCCCGAACGGGGGCGGCGAGGCGACAGGAGGAGGAAACGCAATGAGACAGCAGCGGCGCGCAGCATCGAGCGATGTCTCGATGCCGCCAACGGCAAAACACGAACGCGCTGCACTTTTCATGAGGAAAACGGGTTGTGGGGCTGCCGTTGAATGAATGACGCAGGTTTGAAGGCTACTCGCAATGGCCCGGGCGTGCAATCGGAGCACCGGCGTCGGCTTGCAGGGACCTGAGCAGCCGTCCGATACACCGGTTGATATATTGACTGAATAGTCATAATATCAAGCAAGGTACGACGCGTGATCGGCGGCGACGCAGGCAAAGCTCGGGTCCGCCATTATTACCGGCTGACACATTATTCAGCTTTTCGCGCTCGATGCACATCGCGGCTGGCTGCAGCGCCGCCATTTATTGACCATTCATTCATAAACAAGCACTCACCGAATCAGGAGATACCGCATGACCTCATCGACCATCGCGCCACCCTGGGCATTGGACGCACGGCAAGCTGTCCAAGCGATACGATCGGGGCGGCTGAAAGCCGTCGACTATGTAACGGCACTGCTCGCGCGTGCCGACACTTACAGCTCGCTTCACGCGTTCATCAGCCTCGAAATGGAAAGCGCCATTGCGGCCGCTTCGCGAATCGACGACCTCACCGGCAACGAGCGCGCGAGCTACCCCCTCGCCGGCTTGCCGATCGCCGTGAAAGCCAACATCAACGTCAAGGGGACGCGGACTTGCGCCGGCACACCGGCGCTCGCGGGTTTTGTCGCACCCACCACCGCGCCGACCGTGACACGGCTCGTCGAGGCCGGCGCCATCGTGCTCGGAAAAACGAATATGCACGAGCTGGCTGTCGGCATCACGAGCACGAACCTCGCTGCGCACGCCGGGCCGGTTCGCAACCCCTACGATCGCTCGAAGATACCCGGCGGCTCATCCGGCGGCACCGCCGCGGCGCTCGCCGCGCGCATCGTGCCCGCCGGGCTCGGGACGGACACAGGCGGCTCGACGCGCATTCCCGCGGCACTCACCGGTACAGCCGGCTTGCGGCCCTCGGTCGGAAACGGCGGGGCCGAGCGTCGCTACCGCAACGAACACGACGTCGTGCCGATCAGCCATACGCGCGATACGGTGGGCCCGATGGCGCGCACCGCAGCGGACCTCGCCTTCGTCGACGGCATCGCGACCGGCGATACCGCGTTGCCCGCGATCGAGCTCGCGCGTTTGCGTATCGGCCTGCCGCGCGATTGCTGGCGGCAACTCGACAGTACAGTCGAAGCGATTGCCCATGCGGCGCGCGAACGCCTCGAACAAGCTGGTGTGACGTTCGTCGATGTCGAGCTGACAGAAATCATGTCGATTTGCGAGCGCATCAGCCTGCCCATCGCGTTTGCCGAGCTTGGCGACGATGTGCCCGCGTGGCTCGTCGCAAACGGCGCTCCGGTGCAAACGCTCGGCGCGTTGGCCGAGCGCATTGCGAGCCCGGACGTCAGGCGCATCTACGAGGCGACGCTTGCCGGCACCTACGCCGAGGCGTACCCGCATGCGATTCAAGTCTTGCGCCCCGAGCTGCAACGACGCTACGCATCGATATTCGACACGGCGGGCCTCGATGCGCTGCTCTTTCCGACTACGCCGCTACCCGCGGTCGACATCGACCACATCGAAGGCTCCGCCGTCGTCACGATCGGCAACGGCGAGCCCATCGACGAAATGGCCGCCTACTTGCGCCATACCGATCCGGCGAGCGTCGCCGGCATCCCCGGTTTGTCGATTCCCGCAGGCTTGACACCGTCGGGCCTGCCGGTCGGCATCGAGATCGACGGTCCGCTCGGTAGCGATCGCAGGCTGCTCGCCATCGGCATTGCGTTCGAATCGGTGCTGGGCGCGCTGCCGCCACCCTTTTGACTCGAGCGGCGCGACAAGCGACGAATGGCGAACGCGCGCAACGCGTCTCATGTGTCCTTCGATGCAAGCGTTCGCCTCTTTTTTGAGGCCTCGTACCATGATCAGATCCGACTCCCTTCGCACGACGATTCGTTCGACGCCACCTTCGGCGGGAAAAGAGGCAGCCGCCGAAATCGATTCGCGCGGCGACACGGCCTATGACACGCGATCGAACGCCGCTGCGTTGGTCGTGCTGCTGACGGGCGCGTTTCTCTCGCCGCTCGATTACTTCATCGTCAATCTTGCATTGCCCGCTATTCGCAGCGGCCTGGGCGCAAGCAGTGCCGAGCTTCAATTGATCGTCTCAGCTTACACCTCGGCCTTTGCGGTGCTGCTTGTCACAGGTGGGCGGCTTGGCGATCGCTTCGGCCGCAAACGCCTCTTCATGGGCGGCATGACAGGTTTTCTCGTTGCTTCGCTGTTATGCGCCCTGGCACCGAGCGGCGCGTTTCTCGTCTCGGCGCGCATCATGCAGGGCGCCTCGGCAGCCATGCTCGTGCCGCAAATCCTCGCGACCATCCGCAGCGCCTTTCCGAAAGAGCAGCAGACGGCGGTCATGAGCCTCTATGGCTTCGTCTATGGCTTCGCATCGGTCGCCGGACAGATCGGTGGCGGACTGCTCGTCACGCTGCACCCGTTCGGGCTCGGATGGCAATCGATCTTTCTCATCAATCTTCCGGTAGGCGTGCTCGCACTGGCAGGCGCATGGCGCTTCGTTCCCGAAAGCCGTGCCGCACGCACGGAGGGCAACGATTGGCTGGGTCTCACGCTGCTATCGGCGTTCTTCGCCCTCGTCATTTATCCGCTGACTCAGGGACGCGAAGCGGGCTGGCCGCTCTGGGCGTGGACGATGCTCGCCGCCAGCGTGCCGACGCTCGCCGCTTTCGTGCTGGCGGAGTATCGCGCGCATCGCGCCGGGCGAGACCCGCTCGTCGAACTCGCTTTGTTCAGGAATCCTGTGTTTTCCGTCGGGCTCGTGCTGGCGTTCTGCTTCTATTGCGATAGCGCCTTTTTTCTCACCTACGGCATCTATCTGCAGTCGGGCCTGGGATGGTCCGCGCTCGCCGCCGGCGCGGCGGTCTTTCCGTTCGGCGCAGGCTCGATTCTCGGGCCGCTGTGCTCGCCCGCCATCGTGCGCCGCATCGGCAATCATGTCCTCACTGCGGGCTTCGCGGCGCTTGCGCTCGGATTCGCCGCGACAGCGGCCGCCTCGCTGCGGGTCGTGCCGGGCGGCCTGTTTTACGCGGGCCTGGTCGTTGCCGGCGCCGGGCACGGTCTGGTGCTGCCGAACGTGGTGCGCATCGTCATCGGCGAGATTCCGCCGGCCAAAGCGGGGCTCGCGGGCAGCATCGTCACATCGATGCTGCAAATCGGCTCGGCCTTCGGCGCGACGGCGATCGGCGGCCTGTTCTTCTCCGTCGCGGCCGAGGGGGCGAATGCAGCACGCCACGCGCAGGCTTATCGCGATAGCATCGCCGTCGTGGCAACGCTCTTCGCCGCTTGCATCGTTATTGCTGCACTGATGTCGGGAAGCGCGCACCGGCGTCGCTGAAACCCGGCGCGTTACGGTCCGTGCGCCAAACATGTCCATGACTACTGTGCTCGCCGATACAGTTTTGATCGTGCACGCGTGCGTCGTGCTCTTCATCGTGGGCGGCTTCGCGGCGATCTGGTGCGGTGCCGCACGCCATTGGCGCTGGGTGCGCGAGCCGCGCTTTCGCTTCATTCATCTCGCGTCGATCGGCATCGTCGCAGCGCTCGCCCTCCTCGGCGTGCCGTGCCCGCTGACCACGCTGGAGGCGTGGCTGCGCGAGAGCGGCCCGAGCTCGCAAGGCTTCATCGCCTACTGGGTCGGGCGGCTTCTTTATTACGATCTCCCCGGCTGGTTTTTCACCGTGGTCTATGCCGGTTTCGCGTTCATCGTGCTGCTGACGTGGCGATTCGTTCCGCCGCGGCCGCATTCATAACGCATGCCTGCCGGGCTGCACTAGTCGACAAAATTCAGTCGAATGTTAAACAGCGAACATCCGCCGGCCATTGGCAATTGATCTCGCACTGAGGCGAGCACATAGTTCTGACTAAAGTGACAGAAGGCGAACCGCCGCGCCCCCTGCGAGCCCCGCGTTCGCTCGCCGGTCCATCGGCAATCTCAGCAAACATGCGCGTTCGCGCGGGCGCGCCGCCATCGAAAGCTTATGCAGACGGAAGCCACCTCACAGTCGGCCGCTCCGGCGCCTTGCGTCAGATGCGGCGCAGCCGTGGGCTCCGACGCCTTGCATTGCCCGCGTTGTGGGCAGCCCGTCTTGCGGCAAACGCGCGTGCGAAAGGCCACGCGTCCGGCTCCTCCGGCGTCGCCGGCGCCACCCGCGCGCCCCGCGCTCGGCGCCCCCGCACCGATGCGCCGGCGCCTGCTTGCCGCGCTGCCGCACCGCCTCACCTCGGGCGATTCGAACGGGGCGCGGCGCTGGGGAGTGTCGGCGAGCGTGGCATGGATACTGTTCGGCTTCGCGGCCATCTTTGGCGCTGTCGTGGCCATCGACGAGCACGATAACGCTCAAATGCTGTGGCCCACCCCGGCGGACCCGCCCGCGCGCAGCGCCCAGGAAACGCAGGAAGACCGGCCGCAGGCAGACCGCCCACCCCCTCAACAGGACGCCCCCGCAACGCACGCCGCGTCACGCTCGCCTCTGCAGGCGCTCTCTTCGGCGGCGCTCGTCGATTTGCTTCGACAACAACTCGATACCGTACGCCACGAGAATGCCGCCGACGCCCAACGCACCATCGGCGGCCCGCCTGCCCATAACCGCCCTGCAACCGTTGCGCCAGGCGGCGAACCGGCAAACAGGACCGCGGCGACGCCCGATGCGAAGCGCGCCGCGGCAAGCGCTGCGGTTGCGCCGCGCAAGCCGGTCTCGCCCACGCTCGCGAAAAAGGCTGCGCCGCAGCCATCGGTCTCGGCTCATCGGCTGTCCGCTCAAGTCGCAGCACCGGTGCGCCCTCCGGCAAGTCCCGCGCCGTCGACACCGCAATCGGAAGCGCTCGCCTCGACACAGCCGGCCGCCTCCGAGCCGTTGCACGCAACAGTCGCACCGGCTACGCGGCCGGCCGCCGGGACGGCCGAGGCCCCCGCTACACAAGCACAAGCTCGGACATTGCCGCCCAGCCCGGCCTCCGCCGCACAGGCGCCCCGTATCGCCGAACAGCGGGTCGCACCGGACGCCGAGACGTCGCCCGTGCCGGCGGGGCCATCGCCGGCATCCCTGACATCCGCGGCACCCGCCCCGCTCGCCGTGCCGGCAGCCATCCCGGCGCCGGCCGAGCGTGGTGACGAAGCGCATCCACGTCTGCGCCCCGGCTGCGCGGCAGGCGGCGATAGCGCGGACTGCAAGGAGACCGCATCGCCTGCCGATACGAGCGGCTCCCACGCACCGCCCGCGGGGCAATCGAACGAAGTCTGGTCGGGGGCGGTGAAGCGGACTCCGGCGGCCTCGGCAGCAGTGGCGTCCAGCGCGGATCATGGCCAAGCCGCGCAGGCACAGACGCAGGCGCAGACACCGGCGAAGCGAGTGGCGAAGAACCATACGCCCAAACAGCACTTGGCCTCGGCGGTATCGACCCGGGCCGTTCGACGCGCAACGGAGCGCACGGCCGAGCGTACTGAAGAACATGGAGCAGCCTCGTCGCCATTGGCGATGGCCAAGCAGACCTGGCACACGGTGCTATCCGAGATCGAGCCCCGCGAGCGGCTGAAACCGGCGCGGACCACCGAGGTGTCGGAGTCGCATACCGAAATCTACCGTGGCCATTGACTGACGTCTGAGCCGGATGCCCCGCGCGGCGCAGCGCGGACGACGACAGCCCGCTCGAACCGCGGCATCATGCTCCGGCGCGTGCCTTGCGCCCCTGTTCCCGAATCTGTTCCAGCGTGGCGGACGGCGTGCTCACCTCCTTCGGCACGCGGATTTCGATCAACGCCGGCAAGCCGCTGGCGATCGAACGCTCGAGCGCGGGCAAAAATTCGGCCGTCTTGACGACCGTCTCGCCATGCGCGCCGAACGAACGCGCATAGGCCGCGAAGTCTGGGTTGGTCAGCGCCGTGCCATGCGGCCGGTCAGGATAGTGGCGCTCCTGATGCATACGGATGGTGCCGTAATGACCGTTGTTGACGACGATGAAGATCGCATTCAGGCCGTACTGCATGGCCGTTGCCAACTCGTGGCCCGCCATCATGAAGCACCCGTCGCCGGCAAGGGCCACCGCGATCCGCTCGGGATAAAGCGCTTTGGCTGCCAGCGCCGCAGGTACCCCATATCCCATCGCCCCGCTCGTCGGTGCCAGTTGCGTCTTGAAGCGCCGATAGGCGAAGTGCCGGTGCAGCCAGATTGCGTAGTTGCCCGCGCCGTTCGAAACGAAAGCGTCTTCCGGCAGCCGCTCGCGCAGTTGCACCATGATTTCGCCCAGCTGCACGTCGCCCTGCATCGGGCGTGGCCGGCGCCATTCGAGGTAGGCGCGATGCGCGTCCTCCGCGCTGCCGGCCCACGCGGGCGCCGCGCCCGGCTCGAGTGCCGCGAGCGCCGCCGCGATCTCGGGCATGCCCGAAACGATCGGCAGATCGGCCGCATAAACGCGCCCGAGTTCCTCCGCCCCCTGATGCACATGGACTAGGGTCTGCTTCGTTTTCGGAATGTCGAGCAGCGTATAGCCGCCCGTCGTCGCTTCGCCGAGCCGCGGGCCGATCGCGAGCAGGAGGTCCGCCTCGCCGATGCGCCGCCCGAGCGCCGGATTGATACCGAGCCCCACGTCGCCTGCATAGTTCGCATGCGCATTATCGAAGAGGTCCTGATAGCGGAAAGCGCATCCCACCGGCAATTGCCAGTTTTCCGCAAAGCGGCGCATGTCGTCGCAGGCGCCCGCCGTCCATCCGCTGCCGCCGAGAATCAGCATGGGCTGGCGCGCGTTCTCGAGCAGCGCGCGCACGCGCTCGATTTGCGCCGGCGCCGGCGACGCGGCGACACGCTGAAACCGGGGCGCCGCCGGCACGGCCGGGCAAGGGTCCGAGAGCATGTCCTCGGGCAACGCCAACACGACCGGCCCCGGTCGTCCCGAACACGCAACATGAAACGCGTGGCTCAGATATTCGGGAATGCGCCGCGCGTCGTCGATTTGCGCGACCCACTTCGCCATTTGACCGAACATGCGTCGATAGTCGATCTCCTGGAACGCTTCGCGATCGAGATGCTCGCGCGCGCATTGGCCGATGAAGAGAATCATCGGCGTCGAATCCTGAAACGCCGTATGCACGCCGATCGAAGCATGCGTGGCGCCCGGACCGCGCGTCACGAAAGCCACGCCGGGCCGCCCCGTCATTTTTCCGGTCGCCTCGGCCATGTTGGCGGCCGCCGCTTCGTGCCGGCAAACGAACGTGCGGATATGCGCATCCTCGTCATGAAGTACATCGAGCACGGCGAGAAAGCTCTCGCCCGGTACGCAGAAAACGCGATCGACACCCTGCGCGAGCAAGGCATCGACGATGAGACGTGCACCCGTCGTGGAAACGGCGTCAGCGGCGTTGACCATGATGCTGCGACCTCCTGATTGGTTGGACGTCCTTCGAGAAAACATCGGCACGCCATACGGCGAATCCGTCGAAAGCGCGGCGCCTCAGCACTCGACGATATTGACCGCGAGCCCGCCGCGCGATGTCTCCTTGTACTTCGTTTTCATGTCGGCGCCGGTCTCGCGCATCGTCTTGATGACCGAATCGAGCGAGACGTAGTGGCTGCCGTCGCCGCGCAAGGCCATGCGCGCCGCATTGACAGCCTTCACCGAAGCCATGGCATTACGTTCGATACACGGGATCTGCACCATCCCGCCCACCGGATCGCAGGTGAGCCCGAGGTTGTGCTCCATGCCGATTTCCGCGGCGTTTTCGACCTGTTTCGGGCTGCCGCCCATGACCGCCGCGAGCGCGCCGGCCGCCATCGAACAGGCCACGCCGACTTCCCCCTGGCATCCGACTTCCGCGCCCGAAATCGACGCATTGAGTTTGTAGAGAATGCCGATGGCCGCCGCCGTCATCAAAAAGTCGATCACGCCTTGTTCGTTGGCGCCGGGCGTAAAGCGCGTGTAATAGTGCAGCACGGCGGGGATGATGCCCGCGGCTCCGTTCGTCGGCGCCGTCACGACACGGCCGCCCGCCGCGTTCTCTTCGTTGACCGCGATCGCATAAAGGTTGATCCAGTCGATCATCGAGAGCGGATCGCGCAAACCTTGCTCCGGATTGCCGGACAGGTCGCGATAAAGCTGCGGCGCGCGGCGCTTGACGTTGAAAGGACCGGGCAGCGTACCGTCGGCGTCGGGGTTGCCTACGCCGCAACCGCGTGCAACGCACGCCTGCATGACCTCCCAGATTTTCAGCAACCCGCTTCGCGTCTCGTCGTCGGTATGCCAGACACGCTCGTTCTCCCACATCAATTGCGCAATGCTCTTGCCCGTGGCGGTGCACCGCGCGAGCAATTCATTACCGCTGCGAAATGGATGGGGGAGCTGGTCGACAGCGGCGAGTACCTTCGTATTCGGCGCGCCGGCTGTCACGACGAAGCCGCCGCCTACCGAGAGGTACGTCGATTCGCGCAGGGTCGTGCCCGCGGAATCGGCCGCGCGCAGCTTGAGCCCGTTCGGGTGCTCGGGGAGCGCCTGACGATAAAACGCGATGTGGTCCTTGGGCGTGAAGTCGATTTCGTGCTTGCCGAGCAGCGCGAGACGCCGCGTGCTGCGCACTGCATCGAGACGCGCCGCGATCGTGGTCGGATCGACCGTGTCGGGGGCGTCGCCCAGCAACCCCAGCATCACGCCGCGGTCGGTTCCATGGCCTTTGCCCGTCGCGCCGAGCGACCCATAGAGCTCGACCTTGAGCGCCGCGGTGGCGCCGAGCAGTCCGTCGCGTTCGAGTCCCTGCGCGAACATCAAGGCCGCGCGCATCGGCCCGACCGTATGGGAACTCGACGGACCGATGCCGATTTTGAAGAGATCGAAAACGCTGACTGCCATTGTTGCTCCAGGAAAGGAAGATCGATGCTCCGCTCATCGCGCCGCAAGCGGCAGACAAACGGCCACCCAGGCCGGCGGCGTCGGCGAAAGCAGCAGCGCGACGCTGGTATAACGCCCCGACAGACGCGCCGCGAGGTGAAAAAGCGGCGCCGCGCGCTTGGGGTCCCATGGACCCGAAAAGCCCGCCACGCCGGCCGCGCGCCGTTGCGCGTCGAACGGCACGCTCGAATGCACGAATTCGTCATGCGTCTTTTGGCCGAGCGCATAAGGCACGAGCCAATTTAGCGCGAGCGCAAGCGAGGCGCCATTGCCCGCCTTGAGCGTGAGCCAGTTGCGGTTGTGACGCCGCGCGGCAAGCGCCGCGGCAACGAGCGGCTCGAGATCGTAGGCGACGTAATGCAGCGCGTCGCGTTCGGCGAAATCGACGGTCGAACCGTCCGGCGCAATGTTGTTGCCGATCTGCTCGACGAAGATGCGCTGCGTGGCTTCGATGAGCTTGCGGTCGTCGAGCGTGAAAGCCGCCATCGCAACGAGCTTCACGCGATGGCTTTCCCAGTTGTTCCGATAGGTGCCGGTGAGGGGACGCGCCGCGCTGTCGATGCGTGCGACGTAGCCATTGCCCAGCGTCGCGATGAAGGCCGCTGTCGCATTGCGCGTCTTGACCGGCAGCGCACTCGCCGTCATGTCGTAAGCGAGGATCAGCGAGTCGAAATGGGTTTCGTCGATCGGATCGAAACTGGGGCGATACGTGCCCACCCAGGCCGCGAGAAACCGGTCGACGAGCTTCAAGTAGCGGTCATCGCCCGTCGCGCGCCAAACGAGCGCGGCATCGCGCATCAGTTCGAGCTCTTTTTCGGCTTCGACGCTCTCGTCGTAAATTCCCTCGTGCGGCAGCGTGCCCTCGGTGTGCAGTCGCGGGAGCGGCTTGGGCTCGGCGCCGAGTTGCCCACCGACACGCTTCATCAACGCCTGAACATCCGGCGCCGCGTTGGCGCGTTCGCTCGTTTGCAATCCCGGAGCGGCGCAGAAGTTCATCGCCGCATGAGCCAGTACGGGCGGCATCGTGCACGCCGTCGCGCAGGCGAGCAGCCGCGGCCAGCGCAACGCGCGCGCGCCCTGTTCGCGCCATGTCCGCAGCCGCGTTGCGCGCCCGCTCGTCGTGGCCCCCATTCGCACCATGCGTCGCTCCTTCGTTTGCTTGATCGCGGTGTGAGATGTTAGCCGGTATTCGTGTCGAGCGACGCGCGGCGACGTGCTCCGCGCCGAAGCCGCGCAATGCGGCGTAACGGGCGCGCGCACGGTCCGCCCGTTACGCGTAATCGGCCACGGGCACGCAGGAGCAAAAGAGGTTGCGGTCGCCATAAGCGTTGTCCGCGCGGCCGACAGGCGGCCAATATTTACGGGTGACGAGCGACGGCAACGGATAAGCCGCTTGCTGGCGCGAATAGGCATGATCCCACTCGTTCGCCGTCACGGCAGCCGCCGTATGGGGCGCGTGCTTGAGCGGATTGTCCTCGCGGTCGGCGCGGCCTTCCTCGACTGCGCGGATTTCTTCGCGAATGGCGATCATCGCTTCGATGAATCGATCGAGTTCCTCCTTCGATTCCGATTCGGTCGGCTCGACCATCAGCGTGCCGGGCACCGGGAAGCTCATCGTCGGCGCGTGAAAGCCGTAATCGGCGAGGCGCTTCGCGACGTCATCGACGGTGATGCCGCTCGCGTCCTTGATCGGCCGCAGATCGAGAATGCACTCGTGCGCCACGAGCCCGCCCGGGCCGGAGTAGAGCACCGGATAATGCGGCGCGAGCTTCTTGGCCACGTAATTCGCGTTGAGGATCGCGACCTCGGTTGCGGCGGTGAGGTTTTTTGCGCCCATCATTGCGATGTACATCCACGAAATCGGCAGAATCGATGCGGATCCATACGGAGCAGCCGAAACCGCGCCAATGCCGCTTTCGGCGCGCCGGTAGCCCGACGAAGTCTGATTCGGCAAAAACTGCGCCAGATGCGCGCCGACGGCGACCGGGCCCACACCGGGGCCGCCGCCGCCATGCGGAATGCAGAAGGTTTTGTGCAGGTTCAGGTGCGAGACGTCGCCGCCGAACTGGCCCGGCGCGGTCAGGCCCACCATCGCGTTCATATTGGCGCCGTCGACATAGACCTGACCGCCGTGCGCGTGCACGATCTCGCAGATCTCGCGTACGTTGCGCTCGAATACACCATGCGTCGACGGGTAGGTGATCATGATCGCCGCGAGCTTGTCGGCATGCGCGGCCGCCTTCGCACGCAGATCTTCCGTATCGACGTTGCCTTGCGCATCGCAGTTCACGACCACCACCTTCAGGCCTGCCATATGCGCCGATGCGGGGTTCGTACCGTGCGCCGAGGCGGGAATGAGGCAGATGTCGCGATGGGCCTCGCCGCGCGATGCGTGATAGGCGCGAATGATCAGCAGTCCTGCGTATTCGCCCTGCGATCCGGCATTGGGCTGCAGCGAGACGGCGGCGTAACCGGTGGCGGCCACGAGCATCTGCTCGAGCTGATCGATCATTTCGCGATATCCGACCGTTTGCTCCGCCGGCGCGAACGGATGGATCGCGCCGAACTCCGGCCACGTGACGGGCAGCATCTCGGAGGTGGCGTTGAGCTTCATCGTGCACGAGCCCAGCGGAATCATCGAACGGTCGAGCGCGAGGTCCTTGTCGGCCAAGCCGCGCAAATAGCGCAGCATCTCCGTCTCCGAATGGTGCCGGTTGAAGACGTGGTGGGTCAGATAAGCGCTCGTGCGCACGAGCGCCTCGGGAAGCGCCGTCGCATCGCCGGGCGCGCCGCCGCCGGCCGCGCGCGTGAGGGCAGCGTCGAGCGTGTCGACGTGCGGCACGTCAATGGCACCGGCCGCATGGGCGAACACGGCGAGCAGATCGGCCAGATCGCGACGCGTCGTCGTTTCGTCGATGGAGACTCCCACGCGCGTATCGTCGATGCGCCGCAGATTGATCCGCGCGCGCTTGGCCGCCTCGTGTACGGCCGCCGTCCGGCTACCGGTTTCGATCGTCAGCGTGTCGAAGAACGTTTCGTTGGCCAACGTGTAGCCGAGCTGCTTGGCGCCGGCCGCGAGCAACGCGGCAATGCGGTGGACCCGAAGCGCGATCGTCTTCAGGCCATGCGGTCCGTGGTAGACGGCGTACATGCTCGCCATGATGGCCAGCAGCGCCTGCGCCGTGCAGACGTTCGAAGTCGCTTTCTCGCGACGGATGTGCTGCTCGCGCGTTTGCAGCGCGAGACGCAGCGCTGCGTTGCCCTGTGCGTCGACGGTCACGCCGGCGAGCCGCCCCGGCATCTGCCGTTTGAATTCGTCGCGCACGGCGAGGTAAGCCGCATGCGGGCCGCCGAAGCCGACCGGCACGCCGAAGCGCTGCGAGCTGCCGATGGCCACGTCCGCACCCCATTCGCCCGGCGGCGCGAGCAGTGTCAGCGCAAGCAGATCGGCCGCAACGACGACATGGCCTCCGGCAGCATGCACGGCCTCGGTGAGCGCCCGGTAGTCGCGTACATCGCCGTTCGCACCGGGGTATTGCAGCAGCACGCCGAAGGCATTCGACGCGGCGGCGTCGGCCGCGGGGCCGACCTTGACCTCGATGCCGATCGGCCGGGCACGCGTGCAGACGACCTCGATCGTTTGCGGCAGCACATCGTCGGCCACATAGAAGACGTTCGACTTCGGCTTGCCGACACGCTGCAGCAGCGTCATCGCTTCGGCCGCGGCCGTGGCCTCGTCGAGCAGCGAGGCGTTGGCCATCGACAGCCCGGTGAGGTCCGTGATCATCTGCTGAAAATTGAGCAGCGCCTCGAGCCGGCCTTGCGAAATTTCCGGCTGGTAAGGCGTGTAGGCCGTGTACCAGGCGGGATTCTCGAGCACGTTGCGCAGGATGACGGCCGGCGTGTGCGTGTTGTAGTAGCCCTGCCCGATATACGAGCGGAACACCTGGTTCTTGTTCGCGAGTTCGCGCAGAGCCGCGAGCGCTTCCGCTTCACCCAACGGCTGCGCGAAGGGCCCGAGCGGCAGCGGCTCGGTGCGGCGGATCGTCTCCGGGATGACCGCATCGATCAGGGCGGCGCGCGACGCGAATCCGAGCGCATCGAGCATCTTTTGCTGATCGGCTGCGTCCGGGCCGATGTGCCGCTCCGCGAAGGCGTCATGCACTTCGAGTGCGGCAAGCGAGGAAGGAGTGCGGTTCATCAGGCGATCCGGGTGTTCGAGCTTCATGATGGGGCGGGCGGTGCGAGTGGCGCGGTGTGCGCGGCGGCTTCGACGAATCACGGCGAAGCGCGCCGCGCAAGATAGCGAAAGTGTTCAGTCGATCAGCTTGGAGTAAGCCGCGGCGTCGAGCAGCTTGTCGGTCGACGCGCTGTCGGCCAACTTGATCTTGAAGAGCCAGCTGTCGTAGGCATCGTTGTTCACCGCGTCGGGCGTATCGACGATGGCCGAGTTCACGTCGACGATTTCACCCGAGACCGGCGAATAGATGTCCGAGGCCGCCTTCACCGATTCGACCACGCCGACCGCGTCACCGGCGGTCACTTGTTTTCCGACTTCGGGCAGTTCGAGAAAGACGATGTCGCCGAGTGTGCTTTGCGCATGATCGGTAATGCCGACCGTCAGCGTACCGTCCGCTTCGGTGCGCAGCCATTCGTGCTCTTCGGTGTACTTGAGATCGGCCGGAACGTTGCTCATCGGATGCTCCTGATAAATGGAAAAATTCGGATAACGCGAAACGCGTGCGCCGCGCGCCCGGCGTCAGGCGGCGAGCACCTTGCCGTTGCGCACGAACGGCAGTTTTACCACGGTTGCGTTCAACGCTTTGTCGCGAATCTGGACCTGTACCGTGTCGCCGGGCTGCACGCCTTTGGGCACGCGCGCGAAGGCGATCGATTCGAGCATCGTCGGCGAAAACGTGCCGCTCGTGATCTCGCCCTCGCCCAACGGCGTCAGCACCTTCTGATGCGCACGCAGCACGCCCGCCGCCTTGCCCCCTTCCTTACGCAGGATGAGACCGACGAATGCGCGCGTCGCACCGTTCGCTTCGAGCGCGGTGCGTCCGACGAATGGGCGGGGCGAACTCAGATCGACCGTCCACGCGAGGCCTGCGTCGAGTGGCGAGACCGTCTCGTCCATGTCCTGGCCGTAAAGATTCATGCCCGCTTCGAGGCGCAGCGTGTCGCGCGCGCCGAGGCCGCACGGCACGACGCCCTGCGCCTGCAGCGCGTCCCAAAGCGCGACGGCATGCGCGGCCGGGACAATGATCTCGAAGCCGTCCTCGCCCGTATAGCCCGTGCGCGCGATGGTCAGCTCGCCGAACGGCGTTGCGCCGACGCGCGCGGCATTGAACGGCTTGAGCGGCTCGCTTGCCTCGCGTGCAGCGGGAACCGCTTGCCAGAGCTTGGCGCGCGCATTCGGGCCCTGAACGGCGATGATGGCGAAATCCCGGCGCGGCGTGATGGTGAGGCCGAACGCGTGTTCGGTGTTCAGGCGCGAGAACCAGGCGATGTCCTTGTCGGCCGTGCCTGCATTGACGACCACGCGAAACCATTCGTCCGAGAAGTAATAGACGATGAGATCATCGACGACGCCGCCCGCTTCATTGAGCAGGCAGGAGTAGAGCGCGCGGCCGGGCGTTTGCAGCTTGGCGACGTTGTTCGCAATCGCGAATTCGAAGAACGCGCGGGCGCGCGGCCCGGTGAAATCGACGGCGCACATGTGCGAGACGTCGAACATGCCGGCATCGCGCCGGACCGCCTGGTGTTCGTCGATCTGAGAGCCGTAGTTGACGGGCATGTCCCATCCGCCGAAGTCGACCATGCGTGCATTGAGCGCGCGATGGGTGGCGTGAAGCGGGGTACGTTTCAGTTCGGTCATGGAATGGAGCCTCGGCACGCTACAGGGTTCGCGAAAACAAAAAAGGGCCATGCCGATCGCGCTGCGCCGCGGTGGCCGCTGGCGTGTGCGATGGATGGCCCCTCTGTCCTCGGTACCTGAGAGATTGCGCAGCCGGGGACGAATCCCTGTTCCGGATTTCGTTTCCCGGCCAAACGCGCGCCCCTTCGGTGGGCAGCTTGCCGGGCTTCGCGCTGAAACGCGCGCCGCAGGCCGGCTACTGCCGCTCTCCAGAGTTCGAAAACCGTCTGACAGTTGAGAAGCAGGCCGTCAGATGCGGGTTTTCGACGCGGTCGGTCCTTTTGCCTGAGAGTTTGTGGGTATGCCCCTTCGGCGGCGTGGCAGCATGGATGGATGAAGAAACATGCTGTCGACGCACTCTCCCGACGCGTGCGCGAAATTTACGCGACCGTAAGTGGCTTGTCAAATCGCGACAGGATTTGTCCAATTGCGTCGATATGGTTCGTTGTTCGAACGGTGGAATGCATTGCGCGGCACCGGAACCGCGCGGTTGCGGACCTCGTGTCCTCGTGTCCTCGTGTTCCGCTCGTGTGCGCGCCGATTGCGCTACAGGCTGCAGCTGATGGTGCCATCCGGACCAGACACACAAGTCCAGTCCACTTTGCGCAGCGTTTCGACCGTCTTTTTCAATTCATTGCGCCGCGTGGCCGTTCGAGCTGGGGATTCGCCATTTTCCGGACGCAGTCTCAGGAGGGCGACCTGCGCGCGAAGCCGGCGGCTGCGCGCCGAATCTGCCTGGCTGGGAACGGTGCTCCAGTAGTGATCGAGCGCAGTGAGCAGTTTTTGTGCGTCCTGTTTCTTAGCGCGCTCGAGAACTCCGATCTCACGCGATCCGGGCGAAGATGCCCGCAAACTGGCGATGATTTCGTCAGCCTCCTTTTGTGCGGCTTCGGAGACAGCGTTTCGCGCAGCAGCAACCTTTGCGGCCGACGCCTCGACGTCGTCCGGAACAGCGAGCGGCGGCGGCTCGAGCAGACGCGCGACTTCGTGACAAGCCTCCAGGCCGACTCCGGCGAGCAAGACTACTCCAGCGCCCCGCAGCACCATCCGGCGGTCGATGCCGATGAAGCGTCCGCCAGCCGCTACGGCGCCGCCCGCAGCACCCAATGCACGCACCGTCGCCCGCACCGTACGCCCCGTCCCCGTCCACGTTTTGCCCGCGGTCACCCTCGCCGCCGCGGCGCGTGAGCGAGTCTCCGACGCACCGAGTTGCGCGGCACCTCCAAGCGGCCCACTAACGTCCGTTCGCGTCGGCGGATGAGATGGCCGCAGCACATTTTCTGCGCTCCGCGCACCACCGCCGTCCCCCTCGCTCGCTCGTGCGCTGTCATCGCGGCCACGCGGGCCGATCGCTGAAGGAGTCATATCCTTGCCTTGTGTGGTCGGGTCAGAGATTTCGTGACCATAGGTATAACAGTGCTACCTATGGCACATCGCCCGCAGAACGAAGCCCTTTCAGCCATTACGAAGCACGCTGGAAGCGGTGCGATACGGCCACAAGCAACCGCTATCGAGGCAATTCGTAACTCGTGCTACGGCCGCTCGCTGCCGACTTTCGCAACGCGCCCGCATCGATCAGTTCGTTTATATCGCGCAGTGCAGTATCGGCCGAGCACTTGGCAATAGCCGCCCATTTGCTGCTCGTCAGCTTGCCCTCGAAACCATCGAGCAGTTTGTTCAATAACTTGATTTGCCGAGCGTTCATCGGCACGCCCGCAAAGCGCTGCCAGAACCGCGCTTTGGCCAGCACCGAATCCAGCGTCCGATGAGCGCGCTCGACGGCGTCCCTCAAGGTGCTCAGAAACCAGTTCAACCACTCGGTGACATCGAGGCTTCCTCTTTGCGTGCGCTCGAGCACGTCGTAATAGGCTTTGCGTTCGGGCTGAATCTGCGCGGAGAGGCTATAAAAACGCTGAGGGCTGCCGTCCGCACGCGCAAGAAGGAGATCCCCGATCGCGCGCGCGATTCTCCCGTTCCCGTCGTCAAATGGATGAAGGGTGACGAACCAGAGGTGGCCGAGGCCCGCCTTGATCAGTGCAGGCTCCGGAGTCGCGCCGTTGAGCCAGTCGAGCAGGCACCGGGTTTCATGGTCGAGATGCTCCGCCGGTGGCGCTTCGAAGTGCACACGTTGCCGGCCGATCGGCCCCGACACCACTTGCATGGGCCCTGTCGCATCGTCGCGCCAACGCGCAACGTTGAGTCGTACGAGGCCAGAGTAGCCCGTCGGAAAAAGCGCCGCATGCCATCCGAACAGCCTCTCAGGGGTCACCGCTGCCTGACAGTTCAATGTGGCGTCGAGAATCATTTCGACGATCCCGTCCACGTGACGATCCGCCGGCGCAAGCCCACCGATATCCACGCCGAGATGCCGCGCAATCGAGGACTTCACTAACGCAACGTCGAGTCGCTCGCCCTCGATTTCGCTCGTCTTCGTGACATCCTCGGTCAGCGCAGCAAGGCTCGCCTCATCGCGCAACAGACTGCCAACGTCGGCGAGGCGGCCGAACAACAGGCCCTGAGCACGACTGACCTCGGCGATCAAGCCGGTGAGGCTTGCAAGGTCGTATCGCCATTCAGGCCAATCTTCGGCCGCCCAGATGTACATATATTCTCCGCATAATGTGCGGAGAATATATGTCCTATTCGCCGCACGAGCAAGCCGAGGGGATCGTGTCGGCCAGACGCTCAGCGAACGCCGGATCGCGACGATCAACGGCGGCATCGAAGCCGAGTTCTTCCACGAGGTGCCGGCACTTGTCAGACAGGTGTGGTCACTGAGTCGGGATGAGAACGGAAACACACAAACCCGACTGCCCGGTCGCATCGGCAAACTCGAGGCGGACTTCCGCCCCGAGGCGCTCGGCAATGGCTTTGACGATGGACAGGCCCAGCCCCGATCCCACTTCATCGCTCCCGAGCGTGCGATAAAAAGGATCGAACACGCGCTCGCGTTCGTCCGGTGCAATGCCGGGCCCGTTATCGATCACGCGCAACAGCACATGCGAAGGCGTGCCGCGCACCGACAAATCGACCTTCCCGCCTCGCGGCGTATAGCGGATGGCGTTATCGACGAGATTCTTCACGATCGCAATCAAATCGAGCTCGCTTGCTCGTACCAGCGCGTCCTCGGTGCCTTCGACACCGACATCGATCTCTTTGGCTTCGGCGAGCGGCATGATGTCTTCGAGCACGCGACGATAGACGCTCTGCACCGACACCGCCTGTGTCGCCGGCAGCGGCTCCGAAGGCGATTGCGCTCTGGCCAACGTCAGCAGTTGATCGAGCAGGTTTCGTCCGCGCTCGATGCCCTGTCGCAGCGAACGCAATCTCTCCCGGGCCGTCGTCGACATCTCGGCTTCGGCCAGCCGTTCCGCTTGCAGCGAAAGTGCCGTCAAAGGGGAGCGCAGTTCGTGCGCGGCATCGGCAACGAATCGATGCTGGGCTTCCATCGATTGCGCAACGCGCGTCAAAAGGCGATTGATTGCGACGACGAAGGGGCGGACCTCGACCGGCAGATGGCTCGTTTCGATCGGATGTAACTCCCGCTCGGCCCGCCGATCGATTTCCAACGACAGCGCGGCGATCGGCCGGAACATCTTGCGAACGAGATCGGCGATCAAGAAGACCAATATCGGCACGAGAATCAGAAACGGCATCGAAGTCTGCAGGGCGGCATCGCGCGCGATTTCGTCGCGAACATCCGTTTCCTGCGTCACGGCGATTCGCCCGCCGCCGGCCGCTGTTTTGACGAGCACGCGAAACGACTCGCCCTTGATCCGCAGCGTGTGGGCGCCGTCCGGCAAGTCGGCTGGGATCGGCAATCGCGCCTCGGCACCAGCGATGCCGGCGCCTTGCTGCCCGACATCGGCGAGATATTCCACGACGATGCGGGAGTCTTTGTCGTCGCTCGCCACGCTCGCCCCAGCCGGCGACTGAAGGAACGGAACGCCTTGCCGGTCGATGAGCGTCGCGATTTGCCGCAACGTATCGTCTTGCAACTCATGGGCTTCGTGCAGTGCGGACACGAACGAAACGATGCCGGCGACCACGGCCACCACGAGAATCGCGAGCGAAAGCGAGAAGGACAGTTTGAGCTGGAGGGACGCGTTCAACCGCCTTTTGAAACCATCCATCCCACGCCCCTGACGTTTTTGATGATGTCGCTGCCGAGCTTGCGCCGCAGTGCGTGAATCAGAAATTCGACGACATTGCTTTCGACTTCTTCTCCCCAACCGTAGATCCGGTCTTCGAGATCGCTGCGTGAAAGAATCGCGCCGGGGCGGATCAGCAGCGCGTGCAGCAGCGCGAATTCGCGATTGGAAAGCTGCACGGGCGCGCAGCCGTCGGCGACGGCCTCGCGCGTAACCGGATCGAGCGACACGCGGCCATTGCTGAGCACGGGGGCCGCGCGCCCTCCCTTTCGCCGCAGCACGGCGCGCATGCGGGCCAGCAGCTCGGCCATTTCGAATGGCTTCAGGACATAGTCGTCGGCACCGCCGTCGAGTCCGCGCAACCGATCATCGAGCGCGTCCCGGGCCGTGACGATCAGCACCGGCACCGGATTGTCGCGGCCGCGAATGCTCGCCAGCACCTGCAGACCGTCCTTGCCGGGCAAG
>Ga0157374_10000124_pt1 | contig 70277 bp, 69 predicted proteins | sample M25metaG_FD_115308 | JGI IMG/M metagenome (GOLD analysis project Ga0157374, IMG submission 115308) | Miscanthus rhizosphere microbial communities from Kellogg Biological Station, Michigan, USA - M2-5 metaG | ecosystem: Host-associated > Plants > Roots > Rhizosphere > Soil | place: USA: Michigan...
ATTCTTCGGCACTGACATCACTCGGGTATGGCTGGCGCTTGCTCATCCAAATCTTCCACACCATACTCCATACAAAGTACAGTTATAAATACTATAACTCCAAGTGCATGACAGGCTCTAGAAACCTAACGCATCGCCAAACTAAGAATTATGGCGCAAGAGTGTCAAAGAAAGTTAAGCGCATATACCATGTTTGCTTAAGCGCATCTAAACCTTACGTCTGGCTCTGCATTTTTGGTTGATGCGGACTTCCTTTGCAGATGAGTTGACAGGGGCAGTGTGCGCCCCACTGTATTGCGGTGGTTTTAGGTTTGGCGTGGTCAAGTTGGCCCCGGCCCGACCAGCCGCTCTTTGTTCCTATGATGTTTCTTCGCAAATCGGTTTTCCTTGTTTTCCTGTTCGCGGCTCTGCTGGTGAAGGGGGATGAACTCCCACTCAAAGTTTCCCAGGCCTGGGTGCAGGCCGTACCTCCGGTGTCGAGTGTGACCGCCGCTTTTTTCTCCCTCCAAAATGAGGGAAAAGCGCCCTTGAAACTCACCGAGGCGTCCACGCCCATCGCAGGCTCGGTGATGCCGATGATTACGACCACCAAAATGGTGAAGGGCCAGAAGGAGACGGGGATGGAAAGCGTGCTGGAGTTGACGATTCCTCCGGGCGGAAAGCTGGTGCTCGAACCCGGTGGAAATCACCTGATGCTGATGGATTTGAAGCAGCATCCCAAGGCTGGCGAGGTGGTGGAAATCACGCTGCAGATCGAGCCCGGGCATCGTCAGTTGAAAATCAAAGCGCCTGTTTCCATGCGTGAACCGGGGGTGGTGCAATGACCCGGCGGCGATTGCTTTCGCTCGGATTGTTGCTGGTGCTTGGGAGCGGGGCGCTCTCATCGTGCCATCAGGGCGGGACAACGGATGATTTTCATTACTCCGGGCAGCGAATCCCGCCAAATACCGCGGCGGCGGATTTTCAACTAACCGATCAAAACGGAAATCGCTTTTCCCTGAGCGCGGAGAAAGGGCGGGTGGTGGTGCTTTTCTTTGGCTTCACGCATTGTCCGAATGTCTGCCCGACGACCCTCGCCCGGCTGGCCTCGGTGATGCATGGTCTGCCGCCGGAGCAGCAGCGCAAGGTCCAGATCGTCTTTATCACGCTCGATCCCGAACGGGATGGTGTGGCGGAGATTAAAGGCTACGTGCCTTTCTTCGATCCTTCCTTTATCGGGCTCACCGGGAGCACAGCAGAGATTGCGCAAGTGGCGAAGGATTACGGGGTCACTTACGAAAAGACGATGCAGAGCAGCCAGGTGGCGGCGAACAATTACACAATCAGCCACTCCAGCTACACCTACGTCGTCGATCCTGCCGGGAATTTTGCGATTCTTTACGAGGACAAGAATTTGTTACAGACCGAGGCGGTAATGAAGGACTTGCAGCATCTTCTGCAGGAGGCGGGATCGTGAATCGGCTCGTGGGGTGGGGAGCAGCCAGCCTGACCTTGCTCACATTTTCCGGTTGCGGAAACAGCGGTGATGCCACGGCCACTTCGCAAGTGGAGGTGAATGACCCAACTTCCACCGACGGCCGACAGATTTACCAGCTCCAATGTGCCGCCTGCCATGGCGCGGAAGGGCAGGGAACGCCTAATTTACATCCACCACTCACCGCGCAGGAATGGGTGAATGCCCCCTCGAAGCGACTGATTGCGTTGCTCCTCGATGGCATGCAGGGAGACGTGGAGGTGAATGGCGCAGTTTATCGTGGGATCATGCCCGCCTGGCGCAGTGTGCTCACGGATGGGCAGATTGCCTCGGTGCTGACTTATATCCGGCAGTCGTGGGGCAACCATTCCCCGCCGGTGATTTCCACGGACGTAGGCGTGCTCCGGGCCAATTATTTGGATCGAAATGCCTTTTGGACTCCAAAAGAGATCGAGGCGGTGAAGTAAGCGATGCGTCAGCAAACGACACCGCGCGTCGCCGACAAGAGCGTTTCAGCTGGGAGGATTGGAACGAGGGAAAACCGGCCAGGAGCACCCAAGTTCAAAACCCCATGCTCCACGAAGTTGTCACGAGTTTATGCGTGCATTCCGGGACGAATCCGACTTACTTGAACAACCGTTCCTGAGTTAATGTCCCTAAACGAGCTTCCATGAAACAGACCGCGATCGAAAGACAGAGAGCTTACTATGCTGAAACGGCCAGCAAGTATGATGAAATGCACCTGCAGGATCCCGAACACGAGTATGCGATCGCGCAGTTGACCGGCTTGTTAAATCATTACCGGTTTGACTCGCTGCTGGATGTGGGGGCGGGAACGGGACGAGTGATGCGGCGGGCGCAGGGAATCAAGAGCTCGATCAAGGTGCGGGGCGTGGAACCGGTCCAGGCGCTGCGAGAAATCGGCCATGCCAAAGGAATCGGTGTCGATGATTTAACGGATGGCGATGCGACGAAGCTGCCGTTTGCCGATAATAGCTGGGACGTGGTCTGCGCGTTTGGAATTCTGCATCATATTCCGAATCCCAACGTGGCGATTGCGGAGATGTGCCGGGTGGCGAAGCATGCGGTCTTTTTCTCGGATCTCAATAACTACGGCTGTGGATCGTTTCCGCAGCGGTTGCTGGCACAGACGCTGCACAAGCTGGGATTGTGGAAGACTTTCCAATGGGTGAAAAATGGCGGAAAAATGGACAAGTATTCCGAGGGGGACGGGGTCCATTTCTCTTACTCGCTGTTTGATAGTCTGGACGTGATCAAACAGAAGTTTCCGCAGACGTTTTTGAGTAATACGAAAGGGCAGGCGAAGAGCATCTACCGCGGTTGCTCGCACATGTCCGTCTTTGCCGTGAAAGGGATGGAGGAACTGAACGCGTTGAATCCACACGCAGGATAGGGACGCGAGGTTCGGGCGCTTTTTGAAAAGCGAAAATCAGGACGAAAGCAGTGACCGCACGCTATCCATTACCTGAGTTGGAGGAAGAGTAGTGAGGCAATAAGGGCGGCGGAGATGGTTTAGCTCGGGAATATCCACGAGGCACTCGGCCCGCCGGCAGGGAACGCAAGGGAGAGAGGACTGCACGACGGCGGCGCGGATGGCACGGAAAGGGCCGGTGTCGGCGGGGTCATTCGGGCCGAAAATGCCGATGGCGGGACCGCCCAAGCCCAAGGCGACGTGATAGAGGCCGGAATCATTGGCCACGAGAGCCTGCGCCTTGGGGATGAGGTGGATGGACTCGAAGAGGCTGGTCCGCCCCATGAGGTTGTAGGGCTCATCGGGAAGAGCAAACTCGGTGGCATCTTCACGCGAGCCAAGCCAGACGGCCTCAAGCCCCTCTTGCCTCAACAGACCCGCGAGTTCCTGCCACTGGACGAGAGGCCAGCGCTTGAGATGGCCAGGCGTGATGACATTTCCGGCCCCGGGCACCAGGCAGACGAAGCGCGAGGGAAGTGGCGGGAGCTTGACCGGCGAGGCCAGTAAGTAGCGGATATCGTAGCCGTAGCCGCGATCGGCGTGGCCCGTTGCGAGCGTCCAGAGCTCAAGGCCAATGGCGGAGGTGTGAGGATAGCCGCGCTGATTGGGAATGAACGTCCGGGTATGATGATAGAGCTGGAAAGGACGTTTCACCTCGGCATATACCCCGGCCTTTTTTCGGGCGGAGACGAGCAGGGAGCCGAGCGCTCGCGCCCAGCCAGTTTCAAGACTGATTAGAATATCCCACGGTCCCCGGCGTCTGACTTCCCACCAGGCGCGGATGAGAGCGGTATTGATGCGCCGACGATCGAACAGCCGGATCGGAAGGCAGACGATTTCCGCCCAAGGGCAGTTTTCCGCAAAAGCCCGGACATTATCGCTGGTGAAGAACGTGATCTCGGCCCCGGGGTAGTCGGCGCGAATCTGTTGGAGCAGCGGGGTGGTCTGGACGAAATCCCCGATTCCAGCGGATCGAAAGATGGCTATCTTCATGATCTTAGATGCGGAGTGGCCCTGATTACCCCGGAAAATGGGCTAGCTGGTCTGGCTCAGACCAAACGCCGCATGCGCGAGATTTGCCGCCTCGGCGAGCTTGCTTTCCTCGATGATGACGGCGGTCTTGATTTCGCTGGTGGAGATCATCTGGATGTTGATGCCGCCGGAACTGAGCGCTTCGAACAGCTTGGCCGCCACGCCGCTGTGCGAGCGCATGCCGATGCCGACGATGCTGAGCTTGGCGATGTCTTTCTTGCTAATGAAGCCCTTCGCGCCGATCTCCTCGACGATGGGCTTGATGAGCGCCTCGGCCTTGGGCAGGTCGTCCTGATTAAGGGTGAACGAGATGTCCGTGCTGCCATCGGTGCTCACGTTCTGCACGATCATGTCGATGATGAGATTGGCAGCGGCAATGGCGGTGAAGATGCGCGCGGCCACACCAGGCTTGTCGGGCACCTGGCTGACGGTGACTTTGGCCTGGTTCTTCTCGAGGCTGATGCCGCGAACGACAACGTTTTCCATGCTCATAGTTTCTTCTTTAACAAGGGTTCCGGGATTGGTGTTGAAGGAGCTGCGGACTTCGAAGAGCACGCCGAATTTTTTGGCGAACTCGACCGAGCGCGACTGCATGACCTTGCTGCCGCTGCTGGCCATTTCCAGCATCTCATCGTAGCTGATTTCGTGGATTTTGCGGGCGTCCTTCACGACCCGGGGGTCGCAGGTATAGACGCCGTCCACGTCGGTAAAAATCTGGCACACATCGGCCTTGATGGCGGAGGCGATGGCAATCGCAGTGAGGTCGCTGCCGCCGCGGCCGAGGGTGGTGATGCGGCCATCGCTGGTCTCGCCCTGAAAGCCGGCGACGATGACGATGTTGTCCTCGTTCAGAAACTTGTGAATCTGGCGCGGGCTGATGTTGGCGATCTTTGCCTTGGTATGGAAGCCGTCGGTGATGATACCCGCCTGGGCACCGGTGAGCGACACGGCCTTTTTGCCGAGCCCATTGATGGCCATGGCCGTGAGCGCAATCGTGGTCTGCTCGCCCGTGGCGAGGAGCACGTCCATCTCGCGTTCGCTCGGTGAGGGGGAGACATCCTTCGCAAGTTTGATGAGCCCATCGGTGACGCCGCTCATGGCGGAGACGACGACGACGACCTTGTGGCCGGCTTCCTGGGTGGCAATGACGCGGCGTGCGACATTGAGGATGCGCTCGGGATTGCCGACGGAGGTGCCGCCGTATTTTTGGACGATCAAACTCATGGATACACTAGGAAAAGGGGGCGCAATCTGACGGTGGATGAATAAAAAGTCAATTCCGCGCTTTTTGGGTGGTGTGGGAGAGGGGGATTTTAGACAGGATGAACAAGATTAACAGGATGGGGGAGGCGTCTCCCCTGCTTCGTGCTCTCTGTGTCCTCTGTGGCTTAATCCTTGAAGCGCCCGACGAACTTAATGAAACCAGCCGCCTGGGAATGCAGGCGTTTGCGCAGGTCCTCGGAGGTCAGCTTGCCTTCGTCGGAAAGGTGGTTGCCGATGCCGGGGATGAAGACGCGCTCGGGGAAGAGGTGGGCATTGCGATAGCCGAAGATGGCCTGCAACTGCTCGACCGGGCGCAGCGCTCCCCACATGCCGGCGGCGATGCCGGTAAAGGCGACCGGGCGGTGCTCGAAGCTCTCGGGGAACTTGAGCATGTCGATGAAGTATTTGAGGATGCCGGGGAGACCGCCGTTGTACTCGGGGGTGACAATATGCAGGCCGTCGCTGGCGAGAATCATTTCCGTAAATGGGGCAAACGAGGCTGGTTTTTCTCCGTAAGCGGCGGCAGCGAAGATTTCCGGCGGCAGGGTGGCGAGGTCGAGGATGGTTGCGGGAGTGCCGAGCTCGCGATAAATGCTCTCGAGTTCCGCCACGATTTTGCGGGTGTTGCTGCCAGGGCGGTTGGTGCCGGAGATTAGGGTGATTTTCATTGGAAATGTTGGTGAAAGGCGTCGTCAGTGTGTCGGATGCCTGAAAAAAGAGGAGACGAAAATCGGGGAAAAAACAATCCGCCAAGCCGCCCCCGGACGAATAGTTGGTGCTATGAAAACGCAAACTATGACCAAACCATCTACGAGCGGGAAGGAGGCCATTTCGATCGGCCTGTCCGAACAACAACGCAAGCACTCGGCCAAACTGCTGAGCGCCATTCTATCTGACGGAGCAGTGCTTTATCAAAAGACTCGCAATTACCACTGGAACGTTACCGGTCCTCATTTCCGCAGCCTCCATCTCTTGTTGGAGGACCAATACAACGCACTCGCGGAGCACGTGGACGAGGTGGCCGAGCGCATCCGCTCCCTTGGGGTGACGGCTCCCGGCACCTATGCGGAGTTTCTGGAATTGTCCCAACTAAAGGAAGATGCCCCGAGCGAGCATCCCGATGCGGAGACGATGATCCGTAATCTGGTCGCCGATCATGAAACGGTGATCGCCGCCCTGCGCAAGGCGGTGGAGGAACTGGATGAACATGTGGACGACCAGGGAACGGCGGATTTCGTGACCGGCCTGATGGAAGCTCACGAGAAGACGGCCTGGATGCTGCGGGCGCATCTGGAATAGTTTCCAGTTCTCTTGAATTTGGAGTGGTGGAAACACGCGGGGGCAATTCCCCGCGTGTTTTCTATTTTTCAGATGGTCATTCCCGGGAAGGTCGCTATTTTTCGCGGCATGACGGACTGGCTTTCCTGGACGCCGAAAGAGCGCGCTACGCTTTGCTTCATCATCACCGATGGGCGGGTGCTGCTTATTCGCAAGAAGCGCGGGCTCGGGGCCGGGAAGATCAACGCGCCCGGCGGCAAGATCGAGCCCGGGGAATCTCCGATTGATTGTGCCGTGCGCGAGACCCGTGAGGAGGTATGTGTGGAAGCGCTCGACGCGCGGGAGCATGGGGAGCTCTTTTTCCAGTTCACCGATGGCTACAGCCTGCATTGCCATGTTTTCCGGGCCTCGGGTTGCCTCGGAGAGCCGCAGGAGACGAATGAAGCGCTGCCACTGTGGACCGCTTGCGAGGCGGTGCCTTACCACGACATGTGGTCCGACGACGAGAAGTGGCTGCCGCTGCTACTGGCCGGGAAGTTTTTCCGCGGCTGGTTCGATTTCGACAGCGACCAGATGCTGAGTTGCCGCGTGGAAGTGGTGGCGGAGGAATTTTTTGCAGACCGGACTTTTGCGCTATGCCCCGCGTCTTGATTGCGGGTTGTGGGTTTGTGGGCGCGGCCGCAGCGCGGCTCTTTCATTCGGCAGGGTGGGCGACGACCGGGATCGTGCGCTCACCGGAAACGGTGGCGGAGCTTGGCGTAGAGCCATTTCCAGTGGTGGCGATGGACATTGCGGATGTGCATGCGCTGGCGAGGCTCGAAGGAAAATTCGACGTGGTGATCAATTGCGTAAGTTCTGGGAAAGGAGGGGCGGAGGCTTACCAGCTTGCTTATATAGAAGGTTCAAAACGGCTCCTGGAAGTCTTTCGGCCGAAGCACTTCGTTTTCACCAGCAGCACCTCGGTCTATGCGCAGAATGACGGTTCGCTGGTCACGGAAGAAAGCCTTGCCGAGCCGGAGCGCGAGACCGGCCTTATTTTGCGTGAGGCGGAGGAACTGACCCTAGGCCAGGGTGGTGCGGTGGCCCGGCTGGCGGGAATCTATGGCCCCCATCGCTCGGTGCTGCTGCGAAAATTTCTGGACAGCACCGCCATCATCGAAGGCGATGGCGCGCGCTGGATCAACCAGATCCACCGCGACGATGCTGCCGCTGCGCTCTTTCAAATTGCATCGCTCGGGGCACCGGGGATTTTCAATGTCTCGGACGATACGCCGTTTACCCAGCGGGATTTTTACGTGAAGATGAGCGCTTGCTTTCAAAAGCCGCTGCCGCCCGAGGGGCCGGTGGATGTAAATCGTAAACGAGGCGTAACGAGCAAGCGCGTGAGCAATGCAAAGCTCAAGGCGCTGGGTTGGGTGCCTCGCTATCCGTCCTATTTCGATGCGCTGGATGATTTGGTGAGGGCTTAATGTCCGTCAGACGCTGCGGCCTTGTGCTCACGCGGGCCATCGCCCAGAATATTGACGATTGAATTCGTAATTCTGTTTTTACCATGCACGTCGAAGTCATCAATACCGGCACCGAGCTTCTGCTCGGCAATGTTATCAACACCCACCTTCGCTTCCTCGCTCATGCGCTTTTTACGCTGGGGCTGCGGGTGGAGCGTCAGGTCACCGTCCCCGATGGCGATGCCATTCGTCTCGCCCTCATCGAGAGTTTCCCGCGCGCGGAAATCGTCCTCGTGACCGGTGGCCTCGGTCCGACCACGGATGACCTTACCCGCGAGATCGTTGCCGGGCTCCTCTCCTTGCCGCTGGCCCATGACGAGACCGTGATGCAAGCCATCACTGAGCGTTTCGCCCGCCGTGGGATCCAGATGACGGAGCGCGTTGGTCGCCAGGCGCAAGTGCCGCAGGGTGCCACCGTCCTGCCCAATGCCCACGGCACCGCTCCCGGCCTCTATCTCCCGCCTGCGACCTTTGAGGGACGTCCTGCGCCGCATATTTTCCTGCTTCCCGGCCCGCCTCGCGAGCTCAACCCCATGTTTGAAGACAGCGTCCTCCCCATCCTGCGCCGTCTCGTCCCCGGCGGGACTGATCTCGTCTGCCGCATCTATCGCGTCACAGGCCTCGGCGAGTCGAATGTCGAAGCGCTCGTCGGCGAGCAACTTCTCGCCATCCCCGGTCTTGAGCTTGGTTACTGCGCGCGCCCCGGCGAGGTGGACGTCCGCTGCATCGGCACGGCCGAAGTCGTTTCTCGTGCCGAGACCATTCTGCTCCCGGCGCTTGGCTCGCATCTCGTGTCGCTTGACGAACGCTCCCTCGAACAGGTCGTCCTCGACCGCCTCGCCGCTTTGGGTAAAAAAGTCGCCATCGCCGAGTCCTGCACCGGCGGTCATATTGCCGATGCGCTTACCAATATTCCCGGCGCCTCCGCCAGTTTCCTCGCGGGGCTCGTCACCTATGCGAATGAGGCCAAAAGTGAATTTCTCGGGGTGCACCCCGCTCTGATTGCTCAATACGGAGCCGTCAGTGCTCCGGTTGCCACCGCCATGGCGCGCGGAGCCCTCGAGCGTTCCAATGCCGATTTCGCCATCGCCACCACGGGCATCGCCGGTCCCGGCGGCGGCACGCCGGAGAAGCCAGTCGGCACTGTCTTCATCGGGGTCGCCACCCGTGAGCAAGCCGTTGCCCACGAGCGCCACTACCCGACCGGTCGCGATACCTTCAAGCACTTGGTCACCCAGGCGGCGCTTGATCTGCTCCGCCACGCGATCAACTAGGCCGGATTCAATAAAGGTTTCGCGGCGCAATTCATACCTTCAACAATTTGACCTCAGTAATAGCGGGGTTTCAGGTTGTTTTGCCGAAACGATGGATTGATGACGGTTCCGGGTGGAGGAGGAGGATCGCGTTTGTAAACCGTCTCCTGCGTGGAGAACAGTTCGGGGTTGTCGATCACCTGCTCGAAGCGCTCCTTCATCGCTTCGGAATTCGTGAGCCGTTCGCCACCAGTCACCCCGGCCTGAACATCTGGCGGTGGAGGCACAAGGTTGTCGTTGACCATGCGCACGCGGATCGTATCCGGGTCGGGATGGATGTAGGTGAGAAATTCCCAGCGTCCCGGGGCGGGGCCGGTTTTGCTCACGAGCTGAAGATTCACGATATCTAGGTCGCCGATCTTGGTGTGGTGCGCGCGAAAATGGAGCGGTCCCGTATTCACCGTCCCGCCCGGTGGCGGGCGCACCTCGACTGCGTAGTGGGTGGGATCAGCCGCCTTGATGATGAGTTTGGAATCAGGCGTATTGGCTACGTGCCAGGTTCCAATCAGGCTCTGGTCGATGTCATGCGACGGAGTCGGGGAAATCGGCGCCTGGTAAATGCACCCCGCAAAGACAGCCAGCATCGCCGCCATCAGGGCTGGCAGGAGCCTGTATTTCCAACGACGAAGGACTGGGATAAGTCTTGGGCCAGTAACCATGGGGAATAACTTTCCGCTGGGAACGAAACACGCAAGTCTCGAATGCGAGGGTGAAGCCAGTTTTGGAAGTCATTTCCGAAATGATGGTGGGGCAGCCTCTTCTTTCATCCTCAGGATTGCGCCAACGGCATTCGGGCTCAAAGTCCAAGGGGTGACGCAACATTGTGAGCGCCTACCCTGTGGTCTGTGTGGCTAAATCTGTCTTTTTTTCGCTAGCCCTTTCCCATTTCCTCGCGTAAGGAATCCCGTCCCATGTCTGAACCTGCCATTACGCCGGAGCTGATCGCCAAACACGGGATTACGCCCGAAGAGTACGCCCGTATCCAATCCATTCTTGGTCGTGATCCTAATTTCACCGAACTCGGAATCTTCTCCGTGATGTGGAGTGAGCACTGCAGCTACAAGAATACACGCCTGCAACTGAAGAAGTTTCCCACCACGGGCCCTGGCGTGCTGGTGAAGGCGGGCGAGGAAAATGCGGGGGTCATCGATATTGGCGACGGCTGGGCCGTGGCTTTCAAGATGGAGTCCCATAATCATCCCAGCGCGGTCGAGCCCTTCCAAGGCGCTGCCACCGGGGTAGGGGGCATTATTCGTGACATTTTTACCATGGGCGCGCGCCCGGTTTTCTCGCTGAATTCCCTGCGTTTCGGTCCGATTTACCAGGATTCCACCACGCCGGATTCGCAAATTGCCACCAACCGCCGCCTCTTTGCGGGGGTTGTCTCCGGCATCGCGCATTACGGGAATTGCATCGGCATTCCCACCATCGGCGGGGAGGTTTATTTCGACGAAAGTTACAACGGCAACCCGCTCGTCAACGTTTTCAACCTCGGTGTGCTCAAGCATGAGCAAATCGCCCGCGGCGCGGCCCGGGGCATCGGCAACCCCGTTTTCTACGTCGGAGCGGAAACCGGTCGGGATGGTCTCGCGGGCGCGGCTTTCGCCTCCCGCGATCTGACCGAGGAATCCAAAGAAGACCGCCCGGCCGTGCAGGTCGGCGATCCTTTCCGCGAGAAACTTCTCATGGAAGCCTGCCTCGAATTGCTTACCACGGATGCCGTCGCCGGCATTCAGGACATGGGTGCGGCCGGCCTTACTTGCTCCACCTGTGAAACCGCCAGCCGCGGTGGCACGGGCGTGGAAATCGACCTCGCCCTCGTGCCCAAGCGCGAGACGGGCATGACCCCCTACGAGATCATGCTCAGCGAGTCCCAGGAGCGCATGCTCATCATTGTCCACAAGGGCAAGGAGCAAGTCGTCCGCGACATCTTCGAAAAATGGGATCTCCCGTACGCCGAGGTCGGTGTGGTGAAGGACGACGGCATGATGCGCGTCCTCAACGAAGGCAAGGTCGTGGCGGAAATTCCCGCCGCCAAGCTGGCCGACGACGCTCCCGTTTACGAGCGGGCCACCAAGCCCAAGGCTTCCGATAATCTCAGCGATGAGGAACTTTTGCAGTCCATCCCCGAGCCCTCCGTGACCTCGGTCGCTCAGTTCCTGGGCAAGCTGCTCGCTCATCCGAGCATTGCCTCGAAGAACTGGGTCTATCGCCAGTACGACCACATGGTCCGTGCGGGCACCTGTGTGTTGCCCGGTTCCGATGCTGCTGTTTTCCTCATTCGCGAGGCGGACAAAATTGTCGCCGCCACCAGCGACTGTAATTCGCTCTATTGCGCGCTTGATCCGAAGGAAGGTGCCCGCATCGCCGTAGCCGAAGCCGCACGCAATCTCACCTGCTCCGGCGCAGTCCCGCTCGCCGTCACCGACAACCTCAACTTCGGCAACCCGCACAATCCGGAAAACTTCTGGCAGCTCGTGGAGTGCGTGGACGGCCTTGCCGAAGGCTGCCGCGCCTTCAATACCCCGGTCACCGGCGGCAACGTCTCGCTCTACAACCAGAGCCCGGCCGGCGCGATTGATCCGACGCCGACCGTCGGCATGGTCGGCCTCATTGCCGATGAGCAGCACGTCACCACCTCGCATTTCAAGGCGGTCGGGGACACGGTTATTTTGATCGGCGGTCTTGGTAGCGAACTCGGCGCTTCGCATTACCTCAAGGTTATCCATGGGAAAAAGGCCGGGATCGTCCCGCGCCTGGATTTCGCCCGCGAAATCGCCATGCAAAAGGCGCTGCTCGGCCTTATTCAATCTGGCCTCGTCCAGAGCGCCCACGATTGCAGCGAGGGTGGCCTCGCCGTGGCTCTGGCGGAGAGCGCCATCAGTGGCGGCTCCTTTGTCGGAGCGGAGATCGATCTGGGCGACACCACGCTTCGCCTCGATCAACTCCTCTTTAATGAATCCCAGGGCCGCGTCGTCATCAGCACCCGGGCCGAGGATGCGGAAACCGCCCTGGCCAGTTTGTCCAAGGCCGGGGTTCCCGCCCAGATTATCGGAAAGACTATCCCCGGCGAACTCCAGATCGCTGCGAATGGCGCAAAAATTTCGTGGCCCGTCGTGCAACTGCACGAAACATGGTATGTTTCCATCTCCCGTTGCATGACTGAATGAACATCGACCCATCTCAAAAGCACAAGCCCTCCCACGAGTGCGGCGTCTTCGCCGTTTACGGACACCCCAACGCGGCCCTGCTTACCTACTACGGCCTCTTTGCCCTCCAGCATCGCGGGCAGGAGAGTGCGGGGATTGTAACCGCCACCGAGCCGCACACCCCTTTCCGCCGCCATGTGGATATGGGTCTCGTCTCTCAGGTCTTTAATCCCGAGAAGTTGGAGTGGCTCACCGGCACCCGTTCCATCGGCCACGTCCGCTACTCCACCACCGGCTCCAGCAACATCACGAACGCCCAGCCGCTCATGTTCAGCACCGGGCGCGGCCAGATTGCGATCGGCCACAACGGCAACCTCGTGAATGCCGCCGTCCTGCGCCAGGAACTGGAAGAGCGCGGCTCCATTTTCCAGACCACCGTGGATAGCGAGATCATCCTCCACCTGCTCGCCCAGCCGAACGACCGCACCGGCGTTCTCGGCGCGCTCCGCAAGATCCAGGGTGCCTATTCCCTCGTGATGATGACCGAGCGCGAGATCATCGGCGTGCGCGATCCCTTCGGTTTCCGCCCGCTCGCCCTTGGCAAGCTCGATGGCGCTTACATTCTTTCCAGCGAGACCTGCGCTTTCGACCTCATCCATGCCGAGTTCATCCGCGAGATTGAGCCGGGCGAAGTGGTCATCATCGACGAAAACGGCATTCGCTCCGAGTTTCCTTTCGAGTCCGAAAAGAAGGCGTTCTGCATTTTCGAATACGTGTATTTCGCGCGCCCCGACTCAATCATCAACGACATCAACGTCGCCAAGGTGCGCACCAACATGGGCCGCGAACTGGCCCGCCTGCATCCGGTCAACGCGGATCTGGTCGTCCCCGTGCCCGACAGCGGCAACTATGCTGCGCTCGGTTTCGCCGAGGAACTGGGCATCCCTTACGACCATGCCTTTGTGCGCAATCACTACATCGGCCGCACCTTCCTCCAGCCCACCCAGCTTATTCGCGACTTCAATGTCCGGGTAAAGCTGAACCTCATTAAGGAAGCCGTCGTCGGCAAGCGCGTCGTGGTGGTCGATGACTCCATCGTTCGCGGCACCACGGCCCGCGCGCGCGTGGTCAATCTGCGCGAGGCCGGGGCGAAGGAGGTCCACATGCGCATCTCCTGCCCGCCGCACCGCTTCGCCTGCCATTACGGCATCGATTTTCCTGATCCGGAGAAGCTGATCGCCAACCAGCACACGCTGGAGGAAATCCGTGACTATCTCGGTGCCGATTCCATCGGTTACCTCGATGTCGAGGGCATGGTGCGCGCCAGCGGCCAGCCCAAGGAAAACTTCTGCATGGCCTGTTTCACCGGCGACTATCCCGTGCCGGTGGATGCTGATGTGGACAAATTCATCATGGAGCGCCGTCGTCAGCGCGCCAGTCTCTTCGTGGACGAAACGCCTCATCCCGAACTCTTCAACGTCATCAAATGAATCGTAAAGCCTACGCGCAAGCCGGAGTCGATGTGGACCTCGGCAATGCGGTGAAAAGCCGCATCCACGCCCACGTCAAAGTCACTCACGGTCCGGAAGTTCTCGGCAAAATCGGCGGCTTCGGCGGCCTCTTCCAGCCGAACTTCAAGGGCATGAAGGAGCCGGTCCTCGTCTCCAGCGTGGATGGGGTCGGCACCAAGCTCAAGATCGCCTTCGCGATGAACCGCCACGACACCGTTGCGGAGGATTTGGTGAACCATTGCGTGGACGACATCGCTGTTCTCGGCGCCAAGCCCCTTTTCTTCCTCGACTACATCGGCGGCGAAAAGCTCGAGCCCACCGTCTTCGCCCAGCTTATCAAGGGCTTCTCCCGCGCCTGCAAGGCGGCTGGATGCGCCATCATTGGCGGCGAGACTGCGCAGATGCCCGGCATGTATCACCCCGGTGAGTACGACCTCGCCGGCACCATCGTCGGCGTGGTGGATCGTACGAAGATGATCGACGGCTCGAAGATCAAGCCCGGCGACGTCATTCTCGGATTGCCGTCCAATGGCCTGCATACCAACGGTTACTCGCTGGCCCGCAAGATCCTCTTCGACAAGATGGGACTCAAGATGACCTCCCAGGTGCCGGGCCTCGCCAAGCCCATCGGCGAGGAACTGCTCCGCGTCCATCGCAACTACCAGCCGCTGCTCGCCTCGCTCCCGCAGGCCAAGCTCAAGGGCCTCGCCCACATCACCGGCGGCGGTCTCATTGACAACCCGCCGCGCATCCTGCCCAAGACCTGCGACGCCGTCATTGACACCAAGAGCTGGAAAGTCCCCGCACTCTTCGAAGTCCTCCAGCGCGAGGGCAAGGTGGACCCGATGGAAATGTACCAGGTCTTCAACATGGGCATCGGCATGATCATCGTCGTCGCCGCCAAGGACGCTGCCGAAATCGCCAAAGCCACCAGGGCCAAAAAGATCGGCATCATCGCCCCGGGCTCCGGCATTGTAAAACTGGTGTAAAACACCTGTTTTTACACCATCTGCCTTTTTACCAACGCGCCTCATCCCGAGGCGCGTTTTTCTTTGCCAGCCTTGCTTTGGGGGATTTCTCGAAATCAATTTCCCAATCGCGGCTCAACTCCGGGGTCATCCTGAGCGAAATGGAGCGCAGTGCAATGAAGTCGAACCACCGAGCGCAGCGAGATCAATGCGCACTTATTCTTTGCATTCAGGCGCATTAAATCCCGTCCTCGTGGCGGGCGACTTCACCTGCAACTTACGTCCCACCTCTTCACAGAGGGAAAAGCACGGTAATCTTATCACCGGCCACTTAGACGGGCTCCCTCGACGCCGCTGCGCTTTGCTCGGGATGACGAGCCATTGGAGGCGCCATCACTTACTTCGCATTCGTCTTCACCAAATGCCCCAGCACGCCGATCGCGCGCTCCAGCGTCGCATTCCACGGGTAGCCGCAGTTGAGCCGGATGAAATTGCGAAAATCGCCCGTGCTGGAAAAGAGCGGTCCCGGCGCAATGCTGATTCCCGCGGCGCGCGCCTGTTGAAAGAGCGACACGGAATCCACCTTCTTGGGCAACTCACACCACAGCAGGTAACCACCCTTGGGCCGCGAGATTCCGACGCCGGCGGGAAAACTCTCCACCACCGCCTCGCGCATCGTTTCCACCTGCTGGCGATAGGACTGGCGCACCGAGCGAAGATAGCGGTCGTAGCCGCCATTTTTCAAAAACTCCGCAATCGCCAGGGTGGGCAGCAGTGCTCCATTCAGCGTGCTCGTTTGCTTGAGGGCGCGCACTCGTGGCTGCCACGGGCCGGCTGCGATGTAGCCCACGCGATAACCCGGCGCGAGCCGCTTTGAGTACGAGCCGCAGAGGATTACCGTTCCCTTGGTGTCGAAGGCTTTCAGGCACGGGGGACGCGCCTCTTCATATTGCAGGTCGCCGTAGGTGTCGTCTTCGATGAGGGGAATGTCCCGTCGCGTGCAAAGCTCCAGCAGTCGCTGCTTCCGCTCGTCGGGCATGACGAAGCCGAGAGGATTGTGAATATTGGGAATCACCACACACGCGGCCACGCGGGTCTTGCGCAGGGCCTTCTCCAGCGCATCCAGGTCGATGCCATCCGTGCTATCGACCGGGATGGGGAGGGCCTTGAGCTGCAACTCGCGCAACGTGTTCGCAAGCCCGAAATAAGTGGGTGCTTCCACCACCACCGTGTCGCCGGGCTCGCAGGTCGCCCGCAGCGCGAGCGACACGGCTTCCGTTGCGCCCACGGTTACGATGAAATCATCCGCCGACAAGGCGCAGCCCCAGGCGAGCGACCGTCGGGCCAGCTCCCGGCGCAGGTTCTCGTGTCCCGGAGCCATGTCGTAATCGATGCTGTGCGCCCCCAGGCGACGTCCGATCGTCGCCATAATCCGGGTCAGCTTCACTCCCGGCAGGAGCGCCGAGCTCGGCAGCGCCGCGCCAAACGGAACCAGTTTGGTATTGGAATGGTCCGCCAGCAGGGCCTCGACCGGGTCGGGTTCCCGGGGCACGCTGCTCTTGGGAAGAGTCGGGGACTTCATGGGCTGCGGGGCGAAGTCCGCCTGTCGCGCCCGCACGTAAAATCCCGATTTTGGCCGTGCTTCGATCAACCCGCGCGTTTCCAGCGTGACATACGCCTGCAAGGCGGTGGGGACACTCACCCGTTGCTGGGCACTGAAGTGCCGGACGGACGGCATCCGGTCGCCCGCCCGTAGCGAACGGTTTTGGATCAACTCCTCCAGCCGGCGCGCCAGCTGCTGGTAGATGGGTTCGCTTTCGTTCAAGGCGGAGTTGCGCATGGCTCAGATTAGGATCGGGATGGCGGTTGCCCAGACACACTTGACTGGAATTTGAAGCTGTACAGTTTTGAATATGAAATCTGTACAAGGTGTAAATTAATTCAAGTGAAACTGTTAAAGTGATGCGGGCTGCATGAATTTCCGGGCATGAAAGACACCCTTGCCTTCGCATCCACCGTCGCCGCTCTCGAGCGGACCACGGAGGCCATTGCGGTGGCCGGAACCCCCGCCGCCACCAATGAAGTTTTCGAACTGCGGCCCGACCAGATCGTTCGCCTGGAAAAATCGGCCCAGATTGCCTGCCTCGAGGTGAAAGCCGGAATCGTCTGGCTGACCGCCACGCCCGCACAGGGCGATGTCATTCTGTCGGCAGGGGACAAGTTTGTGCCTGGGGACCACGGGCCTTTCATTGTGCAGGCGCTCGGAGCAGCCTCGCTTTCATTTAAAAAAGCGACGGCAAAGCAGAACGGTCGCCATCCAATCCAGCGGCTGCCGATGATGCCTTTCCAGTCCCTGTGAAAGGTTGCGAAATGATCTGGGCCGTCTGGCATTTGTCGATCTCAAGTTCGGGGCTTGAACGATGGAATATGCTCTTCTATGTCTCCGCGACTTTGCGTGAGTCATGATGATTGCCTTGAAACTTTTTCCTCCCTTGGCGACTTGGCGACTTGGCGGTAAGCTGTGGCTTGCGATGAGTGAAACAGTCGTCGAAAAGCAGAGCAAATCCGCAGTCGAGACCGACCGTCCCTGGTCGGTGGTGGTTCACAACGACCCCGTGAATCTCATGAGCTATGTGACCATGGTTTTCCAGAAAGTCTTTGGCTATTCCCGCGACCGGGCGGAGCGTCACATGATCGAAGTCCACGAACAGGGGCGCTCCATCGTCTGGACCGGCGCGCGGGAAAAGGCCGAGCTGTTCGTGCAGCAACTGCACGGCTATCTCCTGCTCGCCACGCTCGAAAAAGCATAGTAGGGTGTGCGCCGTGGAGATTCATGCTTCCAGTCAGAGCCTTGTCATTGAGGGCGTGGATGATTTCTTTGCCGGCCTCCTCCGCAACCTTCCGCAGGAAGCGGAAACCAGCGAGGACGATCCGGCCCTGGAGCGTTTGTACAGCCTCCCCTCCGCCGATGAAGAGGACGAGGCCTCCGAGGAATGGCGCGAGTTCGTCCACCCCGAGCTCAAGACGCTGTTCCAGGACGCCATGCTCACGGTTCGCAGCGATTTGCAAAAAATGTCGGCCGGCCGGGATGAAAAGGGCGAATACCGCCTGGTGATCGAGCGCCCGCACTTCGAGGCCTGGATCAATGCGTTGAATCAGGTCACGCTGGCGCTGGCGGCCCGGCACCAGCTAACTGAGGTCGATCTCACCCGGCGCGGCATGCTTTCCATTTTTAACGAACGGGAACGCGCCGTTTTCCAGATCGAGCTCTTCCATCACATCCAGGAACTGCTCGTCCGCGTGCTCATGGGGGAAAATGAAGAGTGAGTTTGCCCCGGAGGACCGGCGCGTCTGGGGAGCGCACGCGTCCAGCGTGCTGATTCTGGCGACCCCGCCGGAACGAACTTTCGGAACCGGTCTATTCCAGTTACAGCTTCCATCTTCACCGACACCCGCCCGCCCAAATTGCTTAAATGCTGACTAACGCCTCCAAAAAGCGCCTCTTTGCCGTCTGTTTTCTCGGGGCATTATTACTGGTCCTGCTGCTGGCCGCGTGGGTGGTCGGCTACACCGAGCGCCAGCCGCTCGCCCCGAGTGGCGGACTTTATTTCTTTCGCCGCGTCCTCATCCCCGTTCCCAGTTATGCCCAGGCCGATCCGCTGTGGCACACGGATACGCTGGCCTATGGACCCGACACCATGGGCTCGGCCGGATGTGCGGTGACCTCCGCGGCAATGGTCTTCAAGTTCTACGGCGTGAATATCAATCCCCAGCAGTTGAACTGGTTCCTGCAAAAAACGGGCGGCTTCACCCCGGAAGGCTGGCTCTACTGGGAAGCCGTGGCCGAACTCGCACCCGGGGCTATCGAGAAAGCCTATGAGGACGCCCCATCCTACGCATTGATTGACTGGAATCTGCTCCATGGCAATCCGGTCATCATCCGCATTCGTCTGCGCCGGGGGGTGACTCACTTCGTGGTTATCGCGGGCAAACAAGGGTGGGACTATCTGATTCGAGATCCCGGCGCCGGCGCAGCGCGTGGTTATTACCCGCTGAGTGAGCTGCATCGCCAGATCGAAGCCCTGCGCTACTACCGCGTGCTCAAGCCGGTGGCTTCAAGTTCAGCCTCGGGAGTGACGGCCCGATGAAGTGGCTCGTGCTCGCCATCGGCAAGCCGCAACTGGCCTACGCCCGGAACGGCATCGAGGAATACCTCGGCCGCCTCCAGCGCCTGGCCGATGTGCGCATTGAGTATCTCAAGAGCCCCGGGCCGGAGAAGGAAAGCGCGCTACTGCTCGAAAAGAGCGAGGGCTGGCGGCGGGTCGTGCTTGATGAACGGGGCGCACAGGTGACCAGCCGTGAATTTGCGGCCAAGGTTTCCGCCTGGGAAATGAGTGGGACTAAAGGGATTGCCCTGCTCATCGGAGGAGCCGATGGCCACCGGGAGGAACTGCGCCGCGCAGCCGAGTGGACGTGGGCGCTGGGGAAGATTACGCTGCAGCACGAACTGGCACTGGTGGTGCTGCTGGAACAGCTCTACCGGGCATACGGGATCAAAGCCGGCACCCCCTACCATCGGGACTGAAGGGCAAATCCCACCCAAATCTTACCACGAAGCACACGAAGAGAGAGAGCCATGCGAAACAAACGAAAGGAAACTCCCTTTTCGTATATTTCGCGTGTTTCGCATGGCCAAAGAAATTCCCTGATCTTATAAAGCTGTTCAAAATTTCCGGCGATTTCACGACGAAGATTTCGCTGACAGCCGGAGGCCGCTGCGCTTTGATAGGGAGCAATGCCAGAAGCACCCGCCGTCCTCAATGTCACCCAGCTTACCCGGGCCGTTCGCGATTTGCTGGAGGGGTGTATCGGCGAGGTATGGGTGGAGGGGGAGATTTCCAACCATCGCAAGCAATCCTCCGGGCACCAGTATTTCACGCTCAAGGATGAACGGAGCCAGATTTCCTGTGTGCTCTTCTACCGGCCCGGGCTGCGGCACCAGACGATTCCGCTTTCCGATGGCATGCAGGTACAGGTGCGAGGGGGGCTCACCGTGTATGAGGCGCGCGGGCAATACCAGATCAACGTGCAGCAGGTACAGGCGGCGGGGGGCGGATTGCTGCAAGCCCGATTTGAGGCGCTCAAGCGCAAGTTGATGGGAGAAGGGCTTTTCGATCCCGAGCATAAGCGGGCACTGCCCCGGTTTCCCTCGCGAATTGGGATCGTTACCTCTCCAAGCGGGGCGGCGATTCGCGATATGCTCAAGGTGCTGGAGCGTCGGGCTCCCTGGCTGCCGGTGCTGATCTGGCCGGCCCGGGTGCAGGGGGATGGTGCCGCGGAGGAAATTGCACGGGGCGTGACCATGCTCGCCAATCCGGCGGAAACCGGGCTGCCGCCGGTGGATCTGATCATTGTGACCCGGGGCGGGGGAAGTATTGAGGATTTGTGGGCTTTTAACGAAGAGATTCTCGCCCGCGCCATCTTTGCCTCGGAAGTACCGGTGGTCTCGGCCGTGGGACACGAAATTGATTTCACCATCGCTGATTTTGTGGCGGACCTGCGGGCCCCCACGCCCAGTGCGGCGGCCGAAATGGTGGCACCCGATGCATCCGAAATCCTGCAGCAACTTGCTGGAACGGAGGCACGCCTTCAGCGTCGTCTGGCCCAGTATGTCCAATCGCTCTGGCAGCGACTCGATTATGCAGGGGAGAGCATGACGCGGGAAACCCGTCGGCAATTGGAAGGAACCCGCCATCGGTTGACCGCTTGGATGAAGATCATTCGTCAGCATCGTCCCGACCGACAGATTGCGGTGAAGAAGAACCAGCTCGAGCTGCTGACCGGGCGGATCAGAAGTGTTTCCCGTCGCCAAATCGAACGGCGTGTGGCCTTGCTGGAAGCGCGCAGCCGGGTGCTCAAGGCGCTTTCACCACAGGCCACTTTGGAACGTGGGTTTAGTATTACCACGGATGACCAGGGAAGGGTGATTCGTCATCATGAATCGGTGAAGGCAGGGCAGGAAATTGCTACACGGGTCGCCTCCGGCAGTTTCCACTCCAGAGTGGAGTAAAATCTTCGGCCAATAAAAAAAACCCCGGCTTTTCGGGCCGGGGTTTTTAAAAAGTGTTTTGCCAAGTCCCGTATTAGAGGGGATTGACCGGCTTCTGGGTCGTGGAGTTGAGCCAGTTGGTGTCGGAAGCAAAGATGTCAGAACTGGTGGAGTTACCGGTCTGGCCATAAACTTTGTGATCAACAGACTTCACGGTTTCCACGTTGCCGCTCTGGTCGGCGCGGATCACGATGGCCTTGGTGCCTTTCCAGACGCCACCCTTTTGGGTTTCATCAGTGCTGTAAATACCAACTGCAGTTGAGAAGCCGTCAGCGATCAGCGGGAAGCTCGGATTCGAAGTTTCCGTGATCCCGGTAACGTAGGCATACTGGTTTTCACCCTGGCTGAGCTTGTCGGATTCGTTGGTGATCACTTCATCCGGCTTCTGGATGATGCCGTTACGAGTGTTCCAAGCCGACTTGGGAATGAAGAAAATCTTCTCCTGCTGGACATAGGCTGGGATCAGCACCTTGAAGAAATCATTCGCAGTGTTGGAAGAGGTGAGGGCGTTGCCGTTGACGTCCTTGTTCGGATAAGCGCCGTCATTGTCTCCGGCATAAAGCTTGCAAGCGAGACCGATCTGCTTGGCGTTGCTGAGGTCGCTCGTCTGAGCGGCACGCGTCTGCACCGACGAGAACACGGGCAGGGCGATGCCCGCGAGCAGGGCGATGATGGAGATAACGACTAGCAGTTCAATAAGGGTGAACGCCAGGAGGAACTTGTTTCTATTCATGATAGGGTGGGTAACAGATTGGAGTTGGTGGAAAAAGTTACGGCAAAATGCTGGCAGGGCAATGATTTTTTTCGGCCGCTGGGAAAATCAACCCTCATGCTTCTTGAATGCGACCACTGAAAGCGGGGGCAGCCGCAGGGACAGGGAATGCGACTGGCCCTGCCAGGCAATCGGCGAGGCATGCTGGCCGCCGTAATTCCCCTGGTTGCTGCCGCCGTAGGTTTGCGCATCGGTGTTCAGGACCTCCTCATACCAGCCTTCGCCGGGGGCGCCGACGCGGTAATGTTCCCGCACCACGGGGGTGGCATTGACGATGAAGACGATGGGAGCCCCGTGGCGCGCCTTGCGCATGAAGGCGACCACGCTGTTGTCGGAGTCGTGGAAATCAATCCACTCGAATCCCTCGTAAGTGTCGTCCAATTCCCAGAAGGCGGGCTCGGCTTTGTAGAGGTGGTTCAGATGCTGGACGAGACGGCGGAGACCATCGTGCTCGGGGAAGCCGAGCAGATGCCAGTCGAGGCTGCGGTTGTGGTTCCACTCCGTGCTCTGGCCGAACTCACCGCCCATGAAGAGCAATTTCTTGCCCGGGTGGGCATACATCCACGCGTAGAACATGCGAAGGTTGGCAAATTTCTGCCACCAATCTCCGGGCATTTTACCGAGCAGCGAACCCTTGCCGTGCACCACTTCATCGTGGCTGAGCACGAGGATAAAATGCTCGTGGAAGGCATAGAGCAGCGAAAAGGTGATGTCGCCCTGGTGGTAGCGGCGATGGACGGGCTCGCGGCTCATGTAGGCGAGAAAATCGTGCATCCAGCCCATGTTCCACTTGAGACCGAAACCAAGGCCGCCGAGATAGGTGGGACGCGAGACCCCGGGCCACGCGGTGGATTCCTCGGCAATGGTCACGATACCGGGAAAACGGCTGTAGCAGATCTCGTTGAAGCGCTTGAGGAAGTAGATCGCATCCAGATTTTCGCGCCCGCCATAGACGTTGGGAATCCATTCGCCGGCTTTGCGCGAGTAGTCGAGGTAAAGCATGGAAGCGACAGCGTCCACGCGCAGGCCGTCGATGTGATACTGGTCGAGCCAGAAGAGGGCGTTGGCGATGAGGAAGTTGCGGACCTCGTTGCGGCCGTAGTTGAAGATGAGCGTACCCCAGTCCATATGCTCGCCGAGGCGTGGGTCGGCATGCTCATAGAGATCGGTGCCGTCAAATTCGGCGAGACCGTGGGCGTCTTTCGGGAAATGGCCGGGCACCCAGTCGAGGATCACGCCGATGCCATGCTGGTGGAAAAGGTCCACCAGTTCGCGAAATTCGTCCGGATTACCAAAGCGGCTGGTGGGGGCAAAATAGCCGGTGACCTGATAGCCCCACGAGCCATCGAACGGATGTTCCGCGACCGGGAGCAGTTCGATATGGGTGTAGCCCATCTCCAGCACGTATTTCAAAAGGCGGTCGCCCATTTCCCGGTAGCTGAGCCAGCGGTTGCCTTCCTCCGGCACGCGCGCCCAGGAGCCGAGATGGACTTCGTAGATGGACATGGGCTGGCGCTGCCATTCCTTGTCCTTGCGGGTTTCCATCCACTCTGCGTCGTTCCAGGTGTAGCGGCTGAGGTCAAAGACCATCGAGGCCGTCTGCTGGCTGTGCTGGCCGTAGAAAGCAAAGGGATCGCTCTTGAGGGCCAACGCTCCGTGGGCCTGCTTGACCTCGAATTTGTAATGCGCTCCCTCGCCGACCCCGGGGAGGAAGATTTCCCAGACGCCGCCGTTGATGAGCTTGCGCATGGGGAAGACTCGTCCGTCCCAGTGATTGAAATCGCCGACCACACTTACGCGCTGGGCATTGGGAGCCCACACCGCGAAAGTGGTGCCTTTTACGCCATCCACCTCGCGCAGGTGGGCGCCGAGCTTGTCATACAGCTCCCAGTGCTGTCCCTCGCTGAAGAGGTGCAAATCCACGTCGCCCAACAGGGGCCCGAAGGAATATGGATCGTGCGTTTTCCAGGTGCTTCCATCATGTCCCTTGAACGCCAATTCATAGGTAAAACGGAGCGTGCCGGGAGGGAGGACTGCTTCAAAGAAACCGTCGGAATGAACCCGCTCCGCCGCGAAGACCCGCGCGGTGTCGGCTACATCCACGATGCTGACGGCCTGGGCATCCGGTCGCCAGACGCGCACTACCAGTTGGTCGCCCACTTCGTGCATCCCGAGAACCGCGAAGGGGTTCCCATGGGTGGCTTCCAGCAGGGAGTAGAGGTTTCCGTCGTCGATCGTGCGCGTGGTATTCATAAAATGGAACCGGGGAGAAAGGAGCACCGCATGGAATTGATGCAGTCAGCTACAGTGGGTACCCTCATTAAACATTCGTGTTATTCCTCCTCCGCGGCTTTATCAATCGGGAAAAAAGGGTGGCTCCATCTTTTTTATGGTGCGCAAACTGCTTGTTAAGGGGGAATATGAGAATTATTTCCATCCTGGTCGCCCTGGCTGTGGTGTACGTGTTGTATGCCAAACACAGCACCGCCAGCCCGGATCTAAACGAAGCGTTGAAGCCTCAATTGGGCGAGCAGCCCACGGTTCCGGGGGCCCCCCAGGCTCATTCCGTTTACAAGCAAGCGCTGGATCGCGCCAATTCGGTGGTGGGGCAGGTTAAGCAGGAGCAAAAGGAGAATTCCTTTTAAGGCCGGCAATTTTTACGACCAGGCCGCCAAAGAAAATGGCATAATCTGTGGACAAGCTCCCGCTCGCTGCTTGCCCTCGGCGGTACCCTTCACCATATTCGCCGCTGTCGTGCGTTATCTTAAAGCGAGTTTAATCATCGGACTGGTGGTGTTCCTGCTGGTCACCGGCCTGCTGGCTCTGGGGGTCTTTGCCCGGGCGGATGGCAGCCTGTGGACATTTTCCGGCCATACGGGCGAGGTTCCGCGTCCCTCGGAATGGACGATTCTGATCGTGGCGCTGGCGACCTTCACGATTGCCTGGACGGCGGTGGATATTCCCTCGGTAATGTTGAAGCTGATTGTTTCCCTGCTCGCCCTGGTGGAACTGATTGCCGCCGTGTGGATCGCGAATGTTTACGGCGGCTTTTTCTCGCCCTTTGCGCCGGGGCTGGCGGTGATCGCTAGCACCTTTGGCGGCATCCTATACGGCTCAAGCGAGGCCGGACGGCGCAAGCGGCTGGTCACACAGCTGTTTGCCGAACGCATCTCCGACCAGACGCAACGCCAGCTGGTCAACGGGCGGATGGCGCTCGCCTTTGGTGGTGAAATGCGCGAGGCGACGGTGCTGGTGTGCGAGATTTTCAATCACGACGCACTGATGGCGGCGATGCCGATTGCGGACTACGTAGCAATGACCAACCGGTTTCTCTCCGAGGCGTCCGAATTCCTGGTCCAGCAGGGCGGTTATCTCGATGAATGCGATGGCGAAAGCCTGCGGGTGGTCTTCGGCGTGCCGCTCTCGGATGGCAACCATGCGGTGCATGCGGTGAAAGCCGGGTTGGAACTCATGCGCCGGCTGGACACGTTGAATCGCGAATTTTCCGAGACGAAGCACCAGGCACTCGACTGTCGGCTGGGCATCAACTCCGGCGAGATGGTGACGGCGACGTATGGTTCATCGCGCCTCCAGAACTTTAGCGTGGCGGGTGAGCCGGTGGAATTTGCCCGGAAGCTGTGCGTGGCAAACAGCATCTACGGCTCCCGCATTTTGCTGGGCTCGCGTACGCAGGTGGAGGCGAGTGCCGAGATCGAGGTGCGGCCGATGGAACTGATTCGTGGCACCGATGACCGTTATCGCGAGGAGGTTTACGAACTGCTCAGCGCCAAGGATGGTCTGGACGAAGAAATGGCGAAGCGGCGCGATGTTTTTTGGAAGGGAATCATTTACTTTCGCGAACAGCTCTGGGACCAGGCGCTCAAGTGTTTTTACGAAGCGATGCCGGTGGAGGCCGAGGACGCGCCAGTGCTTTTCTACATCAAGCGTACGGAACACATGCGGGCGGGCGCGACCGTGCGTGAACTGGAGAATATCCGGCTTTGAAGCGGGTCGAATATCCCAATGCCCTGCGGGCTTTGATTGGTGAGCTCAAGCGCATGCCCGGGATCGGACCGCGCAGCGCCGAGCGGATTGCCCTATGGATGCTGCGCTCGAAGGATTCGCGTCCGGTGGAAATCGCGCACGCCATTCAAGGTGCGGCGGAGCAGGTGCATCCGTGCCCGCGCTGCGGTTTTTTTGCGACCGAAGAGATCTGCGAAATCTGCGCCGATGAACATCGCGTGGCTGCGCAGTTGTGCGTGGTGGAGCAGGCGACGGATATTTTGCCACTGGAACGCAGCGGGGCCTTTCGCGGGCGGTACCATGCCTTGGGCGGGCGGATTGCGCCGCTCGATCATATCGGGCCGGAGGATTTGCGGATCGAAGATTTGCTGGTGCGGATTCAGGAGGAAGCGCCCGAGGAGGTGATTCTGGCGCTGGGGGCTGATGTGGAAGGCGAGGCCACGGCGAATTATCTGGCGGGTCTGTTGCGAGATCTGCCAGTCACGGTGACCCGGATTGCCCAGGGCCTGCCAGCGGGCGGTGGATTGGATGCGGCGGATGAATTGACGCTGAGCCGGGCGTTGAGTGGACGCACGCGGTTGTAAGTCATTATACAGTCCTTTTAACTAGGAAGATCAGTGGGCTGAGAAAGTTATTATTTTTTCCGGGCGACTTTGGACTCGACTTTACAATTCCTTAACGAAAGGGTGCCGGGGTCATGGTCTTTAGTTCGACGGTGTTCTTGTTTCTCTTTCTGCCCGTGGTGCTGCTGGTCTATTTCGCGTTGCCGAAGGTGATGCGGAATGCCTGGTTGCTCGTGGCCAGTCTGTTTTTCTACGTCTGGGGAGAGAAGGAATACTCGCTGGTGATGATTGGTTCGCTGGTGGCAAATTACCTTTTCGGACTGCTGGTGGACGCGACGCGCGGGGGACCCCATGCGCGAAAGGCGCTCACCCTGACCATCGTGGCGAATCTCGGCCTGCTGGTCGCCTTCAAATATGCCGGACTGGCCGCGGATACTTATAATGCGGTGGCGACCTCGCTGGGCTGGAAGCTCTGGCATCTGGCGCCCGTCCATCTGCCGATCGGCATTTCCTTCTTCACGTTTCACGCCATGTCCTACGTGATCGACATTTATCGCGGCGATGCCCGGGTGCAGCGCAACCCGCTCGACATGGGGGTTTACATCACGCTGTTTCCTCAGCTCATTGCCGGGCCCATTCTGCGTTATCACGATGTGGCGGATCAGCTTCGCTTGCGCGTGGTGACGTGGGAAAAATTCGGCTACGGCACGCGGCGGTTCATCATCGGTCTCGCCAAGAAAATGCTGCTGGCAAATACGCTCGCGGTGGCGGCGGATCAAATTTTTAAACTGCCGGTGGAGCATCTCGCCGCCCCGGTGGCGTGGCTAGGAATCGTCTGCTACACCCTGCAGCTCTACTTCGATTTCTCCGGCTACTCCGACATGGCGATCGGGCTTGGGGCAATGATGGGGTTCCATTTCCTGGAGAACTTCAACTACCCGTACATCTCGCGTTCCATCCAGGAATTCTGGCGGCGCTGGCATATCTCGCTCTCCAACTGGTTCCGCGATTACCTCTACATTCCGCTCGGCGGCAATCGCGTCCCGGGCTGGCGGGTGGGGTTCAATCTGGTGACGGTCTTTTTCCTCTGTGGGCTCTGGCATGGGGCAAGTTGGTGCTTCGTAGCGTGGGGGCTTTTTCATGGCTTGTTTCTGGTCTTGGAGCGGACGGCCTGGGGTGATTTTTTGAAGCGGCTCCCCTCGGGTTTGCGCCACCTCTATGCGTTGCTGGTGGTGATGGTAGGGTGGGTGTTTTTCCGCGTCGAAAATTTTGCGAACGCCTGGCACTATCTCGTCGCGATGGCGGGCCTCAATCATCCGGTAGATTTCGCCTATTCGGCAGCTTTCTACCTTGATCCGATTACATCGTTCGCCCTGGGCTGTGCAATCATCGCCGCCACGCCGATTGCGCCTTATCTCCGGGAGAAGCTGTTGGATGGGCAACCGCTGCTGGCCAGTCCGGCGGGGGAAATCGGGCTGCGCTTCTCGCGGCTCTGCCTGCTCATGGGCTTGCTGACATTGTCGGCGATGCAACTGGCGGAGGGCACTTACAACCCGTTCATCTACTTTCGTTTCTAAATGAGCACGCCCTCAAAATTCAGAAAATGGGAGGCGGTGGTTACAGGGATTGCCTTCATGGTGGCGATCATGGTGCCGCTGGCAATGCAATGGACGCTGCCGCAACGCGAGATTGCCACCAGTGAGGGGCGCAAGCTGACCGCCTTTCCCACCTTTAAAAAATTGAAGTGGAAGTCGCTTCGCGATTTTCCGGAGAAGTTTGAGAAGTATTACAATGATCGTTTTGGCGGGCGAAACGACCTGCTGGCTGCTTCTGCAACACTGAAAGTGAAGGTTTTCCAAACCTCGCCCACCAGAGATGTAATGATCGGCAAGAACGGCTGGCTTTATTACACGGGCGAGGGCGCGCTGGATGACCATCTGGGCGTGACCCGCTTTACCGACGAGCAGCTGCTGGACTGGAAGGAATACCTGGAACGCCGGCAGGCCTGGCTGGCGAAGCGGAACATCCGCTATGTCTTCGTTTTTGCACCGGACAAGCAGACTGTTTATCCCGAGTATCTGCCGGATCGCGCAGCAAAATTTCGGGACGGCACGGCGATGGATCAATTGATGGCCTACCTGCGCCAAAATTGCAGCGTGCCGGTGCTGGATCTGCGACCGGCTTTGGTGGAAGCGAAGCGGATGGGGCAGCTCTATTGGAAGACGGATACGCACTGGATGTACCTCGGCGAGTATGTGGGCTACGAGCGGCTCGCCGCGGAATTGCGCGCGGCGTATCCGATGCTGGGCGACTCGCCCTATTTTTACGCGAAGCATCCCGAACGTATTCAACAGGAGACGGACTTGCGCCGGATTATGCGACTGCCCGGGAAGCCCGTGGAGGGCGTTCCGGTCTCGAATTTTGCCTTCGATGGGCATCCGCAGGTGGTCCCGCCCTTCCAGGCGGACAACCTGCGCGCGGACAAGCTGACCTATTCCGTCGAGCCGCCTCATGCCGAAGTGCCGTTGCGGGTGCTGGTTTATCACGACTCCTTTTTCAATGGACTCATCAAGTATTTCTGCCCGCATTTTGCAAAGTCCACCTATGTGTGGCGCACCGTGGATTCGCCGGAGAAGTGTGAAAAAGAAATCGCCCGGGTGATGGAGAACGATCCGCCGCAGCTATTCGTGGAGGAGATGTTGGAGCGATACGCCAATACGCCTCCGGACCCACATTACGTATTTGGGGGAGGGGCGATAGACGAGGTGGCGGTGCAGACGAAGGCAGAGGCGGAAGCCGCGCATTAGGACGAGCCTGCGAACTGGATCTGCTGTCGATGCGACGGAAGCGGGATTCGCCGTCAGGTTTCCTTTTTAAAGGAACTCAGCACTCGCAGATGATGCGGAAGCCGACGTCGTTGGAGGAATAGTTGGGGGCGTTCCAGCCGCGGGCAGTAGCGCGGAGAGAGGTGATGCGGGACTTCCAGCTTCCGCCACGGTAGATGCGGCGCTGGCCGCTGGCCGGGCCGCGGTAGTTCACGCGGTCGCGTCCGTTGTAGTTCTCGTAATAGTCGAGGCACCATTCCCACACGTTGCCGGCGAGGTCTTCGATGCCGAAAGGGCTGGCTCCCTTGGGATAGGTTCCCACGGGTGAAGACTGCGCGTAGCCATCGTCGATATCCATCATGCTCCAGGCAAAGCTGGTATTCGCATCCGCAAAGTTGGCCAGGTAGCCGTTGGTCAATTTTTCGCCCCAAGGGAAGCTGCGGCCGTCGGAACCACGGGCGGCATATTCCCACTCCGCCTCGGTGGGGAGACGGTAGCGGCGCTTTTCCTTGGCGCTGAGCCAGTCGCAGAATTTCGAAGCCTCCAGGCTGTTTACATACACCACGGGATGATGATCGTTGGCCCATGGGGCACGCTTGTTGCGATGCGCGGGATCGAATTGCTCATACTGCGCATTCGTCACCGGGAAGCGGGACATGTAAAAACAATCGACCAGGGTGCGGGCCGTGGGCTGCTCATTGGGCGCGGCCCCGGGAGCATCGCTGCCCATGGTAAAGACGCCGGTGGTCACCAGCAACATTTCCTGCCCGGTGACATTGGTATAATTGGCATACCGCTCGCGCTCCTCCACCCGGCGCAGCATCGGAATGTTGAAAATGGCATCGCGGTCCACGGTTTCCACCACCGGAGCTTTCGGTTCCGCCGGTTTGGAGACGGACGCCGCCATGGGCTTCGCGGCAGGAGTGGGCAGGGTGGCGGATGGACGCGAAGCGCTGCTGCTGGGGACGGTGAGGGGGATGCCGCTCATTTCCTCCAGATACTCGTCGATCAAATCCTCGGCCTGGCCGCCGGTGAGTCCCAGATTCTCGCCCATGTTGCAAAGGGCGTCGCGCTGGTCGTCGGTCATGTCGTCATCGTTCAACCCGCTCAAGCGCAGCAGACGGCGAAATTCATCAAAGGCATTGCCAGCGATGCGACTCCCGGCGGAAGCCGTCGTCTCCGTCGTCACCGGCTCCGGTTTGACAAAGCGTTTCGAGCCCGTGAGTTCCAGCTCGGTCTCGATCAGATCCTCCATGATCTCGCGGGAGAGCCCCAGCGACTTGCCCTTGTTATAGAGGCCGTTCTCGGCTTCTTCCGTGAGCACCTTGTCGGCGAGAGAGAAGGCGAGAAATTTTTTGATTTCGGTGACCGCCTCGTCGCGCATCCGGGCGCGCATGCCCATATTGAGCTGCTCGCGGCGCATGGGATCGAGGAGCTCGATCTTGGCCTGCACGAGGCACTTCGGGGCTTCATCCAGCCCGGCGCGCAGCATCTGGGCGATCGGATTGCTGGGCTGGTTCTTCAGTGGCAGTTTTTTCTGCCACCACACCAGCAGCTCCCGGCAGTGCATTTCGATCTGCTCATCGTTGGGATTGGCATCGAAATCCAGGCACAGCCGGTCATAGGGGTTTTGCGAATTGTAGGACTTCCAGCCATCCCATTTCAGCGGATTGTCTGGAATCGGTAGTGGCAGCCCCATGGGAAAATCCTATGATACCTGGACGTGGGAGAGATCCGCCGTGGCTTCGGCGATTTCGCTTTCGCTCAAGCCCGTGTTGCGGGCAATCGAGACGGTGCTCTGCTTGCCATAGGCATTCACGGTCACTTCCAGCACCTGGTTCGCATTGTAGCGATAGGTGAGTTCCACCGGTGAGCCTTTCGGCAGGAAGGGGGGAAGCTCGATGTCGCAGGTGCCGAGCGAGGTGCACTCGCTGGGAACGCTGCTCTCGCCTTCCACCACGCGCACGACGGCGCTCTTCATATTCGGCTTCGCCGTCCCGAAGGAGTTCTTAATTTCCACCGGCACCGAGGTCATCTTCCGAATCATCGGGAAAACATATTCCTCGACCTTTTCCTCATCCCACAGCACGACCCCGAGGGTGTGGGTGGTGATGTTGGTCACTTTGATGAGCGCACCTTCGCCATCGGAGAATTTCTGACGCACTTCCTCGGCAACGACATGATGGCCGAGACGGTCTTCCTCGTTGAGCAGGGAGAGGATGCCCTGGATGGCGGCGCCGACGGCCACGGCTTCGTCCGGGCTTACATCATCCGCCACCGGCACGCCGGAAACCTGCTGGATCATCTCACGCACGGAGGGCATGCGAGTCATGCCGCCGGTGATGAGGATGCGGTCGATCTGCTTCCAGTCCATCTTCGCTTCCTGCATCACGATCTCGCAGATCGTTTTGCACTTCTCGATGAGATGGTGGCAGCGCTTTTCAAATTCTTCGCGGGTGATTTCCAGCTTGATGCTCTTGCCGTTGTAATTATGCACCAGCGTGGTCTTCATGCGGGTGGAGAGCTGGATCTTGGCCGCGAGCGCGCGGTTGTAGAGATCCTGGTAGCTTTGGAGATCGAGCAGGGGATTCTCGCCGTTCACCTTGTCGAATTCCTCGGCCACCCAGTTCACGATCACATCGTCCCAATCCTTGCCGCCGAGTCGATGGTCGCCGTTGCTCGCGAGCATGCGGATGTGGTGATTCTCAATGCGCATGATCGTCACGTCGAACGTGCCGCCGCCAAGGTCGAAGACGAAAACGGTCTGATCAGAATCCAGCTTGTCGAGGCCGTAGGCCAGCGCGGCGGCGGTCGGCTCGTTGATGATTTGCAGCACGTTCAGCCCGGCGAGCTGGCCGCCGTGCAAAGTGGCCATGCGCTCGGCATCGTTGAAATAGGCGGGAACGGTGATGACTGCGTCGGTGACGGGTTCACCAATATATTTTTCGGCGTCGATCTTCAGCTTCTTGATGATGATGGCCGAGAGTTCCTCCGCCGAATAGACGCGGTTTCCGAAATCGCGGGAAAATTCCGCCTTGCTCTTGCCCATCTCGCGCTTCACGAAATCCACGATTTTGTCAGGCTCCGCCACGGCGTTCTGCTTGGCGAGGGTGCCCACAATGGCACTGTTGCCGTCAAAAAGGATGACCGAGGGGGTGATGCGTTCCGTTTCCGCGTTGGGGATGATCTGCGGTTTCCCATAGGCATCAATGTGCGCAATCGCAGAAAAGGTGGTGCCCAAATCAATCCCTACTACCTTGCGGGCTGATGTTGGATTGGGTTTTTGACTCATGGTGGTGATACTAAAAAATTAGGGCTCCAGTGGCTGCCGGATTAAATTGGTTATATAGCGAAATTCGTGCCAGAAGCGCTGGATGAGTGATCAGATTCCTCCGCTTTTTCAACTTCTTGAGGAGGGGCCTGATATTTTTTGATGACCACTTCTTCGGGACGGATGACCCGCTCCCGCCAGTAAAAGCCGGGTCGCAAGCTTTTTACGACATCATCATGTTCGTCCGGATGGTCGGTGAATTCCACTGAAATTGCTTTCTGAAACTTTTTGTTCAGCTTGCCCGTGCTCGCCTCCATTCGCTCCACCAGCATCCTCGCCAGGACCTCCTCCAGCGCATGCATGGCGTGGTCGATGTTCTGGTCAAAAGAGCGTACTCGTTCGATTAACATTTTTTCCAAATCACTCTGGGGTTCGATTGTGGGCAAATCGGCCGCTGCGTATTTTCTCAAAGATGCGAGATCATCCATCAAAGTTATCAAATCTTTGATAATCGGCTTCTGCATCATGTCGAAGAGGAAGTCGTCCTTATAGGTCCTCAATTCCTCATGGAGTGCGTCAAACAGTCGCTCGGTAAGCGCCTTTTGGCCCTTCTTTTCCTCCTCCTTGGGAGCTTCCGGGGAAGGTTCCGCAAGTTTCGCGGTGGATTCCTGCACGGCGGTGAGCAAGCGTGTTGCTTCCGCCTGAGAACGGGCAATGGCTTCGATTCCCACGATTAGTGGACGCAGGATTTGGGCAAAATTGGGGCCGTCTTTGGGGGAATTTTTTGCCGCGAGTTTGTGCTCCGCCTCCAGGGAAAGGGCGGACAGTTCACTGTCAAAGTCTGATTGTTGGCTGGGTTGCGGCATTTGGTTGCGGGGAACGTAGAAGCGAATTCCACGCCAACCCCGAGGGAAATACTCTGGAAAAGGTAAAAATCCCTTTATCAAACCTTTCGCTGCCGCAAATCTATCCTTGTCTGATGGCTAGTTGTCGCATCCCCTCAAACAGAACGATGCCAGCCGAGGTTGCCAGATTGAGACTCCTGGTTCCCGCCACCATCGGGATGGTCAATAGGCGTTCCTCATTCTCATGCAGGAGTGTCTCCGGCAGTCCCTTCGTTTCCCGGCCAAAAACCAAGTAATCTCCGGCCTGCAAATTTGCCGAATAATATGGGCGTTGCGTCTTGGTGGTGAGGTAATAGACGGTGGCAGCTTGATCCTTGTGCGCGAGGCACTCGGCCAGTGAGTTCCACAGCGATACTTTCACCTGCTTCCAGTAGTCCATGCCGGCCCGTTTCAAATACCGGTCTTCCAATGAAAAGCCCAGAGGTTGAATAAGATGCAAGTGGGCCCCCGTCGCCAGGCAGGAGCGGGCGATATTTCCTGTATTGGCCGGAATCTCCGGCTCGACCAGCACGATGTGGAACATAAAAAAAGCGCCCGCGGCAGGCCGGGGCGCTTTCAAAGTTGGTAGTGCGAGGGCGCTTAGTTCGCAGCGGCGACTTCCGCGGCGTCCACGTTCACGCGACGGCCTTCGCGGTCGAAGCGGACGGTGCCGTCCACCAGTGCGAAGATCGTGTAGTCACGACCAAGGCCCACGTTGCGGCCCGGAAGGAACTTCGTGCCACGCTGGCGGATGATGATGTTGCCGGCGACCACACTCTGGCTGCCGAATTTCTTGACGCCGAGGCGCTTGCTTACGCTGTCGCGGCCGTTCTTGACGCTGCCTTGTCCTTTTTTATGTGCCATGGAAAGAAGGAGTTAAAAAGTTGGGTTGAGTTGAGATCAGTGAAATTAAGCGATGCTCTTGATCTTGAGCTGGGTGAGCTGGCGGCGATGGCCCACCGTGCGGTGGTAACCCTTGCGGCGCTTGTACTTGTAGGCGATGACTTTCGGAGCCTTCACCTGGCCAAGGACTTCCGCCACGACCGAGCCTTCGCTCAGCGCGCCGTCATTGGCAAACAAAGCTGCCTTCTCGAACTGCGTTTCAGCGCCCGCTTCGAGGGAAAGTTTTTCGACCTCGATCACGTCGCCCGCAGCGACCTTGTATTGCTTGCCGCCGGTTTTGATAATTGCGTATGCCATAAATCTGTAAATGAAAAGGGCGGGAAGATTGCATCCCTCAACCCCTTTGACAAGAGAAAATTGAAGAAAATGACGAATGACCAATATCCAATGGCAAATTTTGTCTATTCCGAGCCCGGGACATGGCATTCGCGGGACTAATGTCAGACGTTCTTCAGATCATTGGTCATTTTCTTCACCCCAGTGTGGCCCGCATTGCCTCTAAAGGGGCGGTTTGCTGAAACCAGATCTCAAATGCCAGCGCCCCCTGGTGCAGTAACATCGACATTCCATTCGCGCGGCGCGCTCCGGCTTCTTCCGCCGCCCGAATCAGAGGAGTTCGCGCCGCCGTGTAAATCGTATCATAAACCAGATGCGCGGGACGTAATAGCCGCGCGGGCAGGGGAGCGGGATCGCCCGACTTTAACCCCACCGAGCTCGCATTCACCACCAAGTCAATCTGATCCAGTTGGCGCAACAGGGCGGCATCGTTCCATGGGCAGGCTTCCAGGCGGGCCATCGGGCCGAGCAGGCGGGTGCTGGTCATCAGCGGCTGTAGTTCCGCCACCAGTCCCTGTGCCTTTTCGATGGTCCGATTGACCAGGACCAGTCGCTCGCAGCCTTCCATGGCGCACTGCACCGAGATGGCGCGCCCGGCACCACCGCCGGCCCCGAGCACCATTACGCGCAGATCGCGGATATCCACGCCAAAATCCGCCCGGATGGCGCGCACAAAGCCCGGTCCATCCGTATTGAAGCCGTGCAAAGTCCCATGCTCGCCCACGACGATCGTGTTAACCGCGCCAATCTTGCGCGCGGCGTCGCTCACCTTTGAAAGATGCGGGAGCACCGCCGTCTTGTGTGGCAACGTCACATTCACGCCGAAAAAGCCCAGCCGGGGGAGGAGCTTCAGCAGTTCCTCCAATTCATGATCGCGCACATGCAGCCGGGTATAGCGGGCGGGAATCCCCACCTTCTCCAGCGCTGCGTTGTGCATCGCCGGGGAACGCGAGTGTGCGATCGGATCGCCGATCACTGCCAGCCGCACGGGCAGCGGCTCATCGGCCGTGGCCCGCAGCCAGTCCCGCAAATCTTCCAGCGTGTAAACGTCTTTCATTGGCATGACAAAACCGCCAAGACGCCAGGACGCCAAGAATAAAGCATCACATTTAATATCCCACTCATGGATCGGGGCAAATGGTGCGGGTGGTATTCCTCACTGGCCTTCGGCGGATTTTTTCCAACCTTGGCGACTTGACGTCTTGTCGGGGAATTTTTTAAAACTTCGCTGCCGCCGTGCGCATGCGGGCGATAACGCGCTCTTTGCCGAGCACTTCCAGCATGTGGTAGAGGCTCGGTCCCACGCTGCGGCCACTGGCAGCCACGCGGGTGGGGTGAATCAACTCGCCGGTCTTGCAGCCCAGTCCGGTAGCGGTTTCTTTCAGCTTTTCCTCCAGAGCGGCGGCAGTCCATTCGGTCACGCCTTCATAGGCGGTCGCCAGAGCTGTGAGCTTGTCCAATGCGCCCGGTTTCTTGAGCGTTTTCTCCACGGAGGCTTCGTCGAAAGCGACTTCGTCGGTGAAGAAATAAGCGATCCATTCCGGCACCTCGTTCAGGTGCTTGATCTTCTCCTTCACGATCGCCAGCGCGGGTTTAAGTGCTTCCTCTGTGCCGTAGGCAATGCCGGCCTTTTGGATGAAGGGCAGGCTCAATTCCGTGAAGCGCTCCAGCGACATGGAGATGATGTATTGGCCGTTTAGCCAGTAGCATTTATCCAAATCGAAGTGCGCGCTCTTGCGGTTCACCTTCTCCAGGTCGAAAAGCTCGATGACTTCCGAGATGTCCACCTTTTCGCGGTTGTCCTTCGGCGACCAGCCGAGCAGGCACAGGTAGTTCACGACCGCCTCCGGTGCGTAGCCATTATTCACATAGTCCTGCACGCTCGCGCCCTGGTCGCGCTTGCTCATTTTGCTGCCGTCCTTGTTCAGGATAAGCGGGATGTGGGCAAACTTCGGCGGGGTAACGCCCAGTGCCTGATACAGCTCCACGTGCTTTGGCGTATTCGAGAGGTGATCTTCACCGCGGATGACGTGGGTCATCTTCATCTCGATGTCGTCCACCACGTTCACAAAATGGAAAATCCACCCGCCATCCGGGCGTCGGATCGTGATATCGGGATTCGTGACCGGGTTCGACATGTCGAAGGCGATCTTTCCACAGATCAGATCCTCCACGATCACGGTGCCGCGGCCGGACTTGAAGCGAATCGCGCCATTGTCCTCATACACGCGACCAGCGGCTTGCAGCTTTTCCAGATAGCTCTGGTAAATCGCATCGCGCCCGCTCTGGAAATAGGGGCCGCAATCGCCGCCGGCCTGCGGGCCTTCATCCCAGTCCAGCCCCAGCCAGCGCAGCCCGTCGTAGATCGCCTGGGCCGCTTCCTGCGTATTGCGCGCCTTGTCCGTATCCTCGACGCGGAGGATGAATTTTCCACCCGTCTTGCGGGCATACAGCCAGTTGAAAAGGGCCGTCCGCGCTCCTCCCACGTGGAGGTAACCAGTCGGCGACGGAGCAAAGCGAACACGAACAGAGGAAGTCATAGAACCTGCAACAATGCACAGTTCCCCGAAAATTTCACCAGTAAATAAACCGCGTCAAAACTTTCCCCGCCAGCGACCGGAATCACCACACGAACTCATACTGCCCGAAGCTCTTTTCGCGCACTTCTTTGCCCAGGGCCCACACCTTTCCAGCACTGTCCACATAAGCGTAAACCACCCATTTTTGCGGCGGGACATCCATGTCCCAGGCCCGCTTGTAAGCCGCGGCAACGTGTGAGGCAAAATCGCCCATCGTCGTGGGAAAATAGACCTCCACATAATGCCCCAGATCGCCCCAATGCAGAATGTCCGTATAAGCCGTGAGATGGACATAACCGGTCGGCGCGTCGCCTCCGGTCGCCTGCAAATTCATGAACGATATCCGGATTAGCTTTCCTTTGTAGCGATCGGGATTTAGCGACACGTCTCCCGCCTTGGCGACCTGGGCGTTCTTAGCATCGTCCGTGGCGAACTTTGCGGCATCGGGGGGCGTGAGGGTTTCGGCATGGAGAAACCCCGCCAGCATCATCAGGAGAACCATCGCCTTCTTCATAAGGCTTTCCATTACGGGATGGGAAATCCCGGCGTCAAACTTATTCCCCAACAGTCGGTCCCGCCGCTTCTTTTTCCAATGCGGCCTCGGATACGCCGGGGTTACCTCACCGCCTCGTCGAAAATCTTCTGCACGATGCCTTGCGCCGGTTCGGCGAGGGGTTTTTCCGTTTGCAGCAGCGCGATTTTTTCGCGGTATTCGCCTGGAACCTCAGGGCGGGGGCGCTTGAGCGTGAGGAGGGTTTGGGCCAGGAGGATGCGGAGGTTCGTGTTATGCGGAAATTCGAGGCAAAGCTGGAGGTTGCCATCCACCACCTCGCGTTCACCGTGCAGGAAGTCGGCTCTCACGTCGTCCATACTGGCGCAGCGGACGGTGAGCAGTTGCTCCAGCCGGAGCAGGTAGCTTGCGAAATAAGGAGCGTCGGGCAGTTGGTAGAGCTCCGGCGCCGTGGCGGGCTGCACATCGGTATGCTCGTGCAGGAGTGCGAGGAGGTTTTTGGCAAGGGCCTGGATGCCGGGCGCAGGTGTTTCGAGCGAAAATTCCCCGGAATGGGTGGCGAGGCACTGGCCGTCGATGGTGCGGACCAGTCGCAGTTCCACGCGCCAGGGGGTAACGGTGGTGTTGATGTGGACGCCCACCACGTAGTCGTTCTTCGGCTCGGTTTGCTGGCCCTGGGTCGCCAGCATCTCGTCGTCCCAACCCTTGCCGCTCAGGACGAAGCCCGGAGCCTCGCTGATGACCCATGGCACGAGGGTTTGTACCGCCGCGTTGCTATGAAAGGTCAGTTGCTCCGCCAGCCAGAGCGGAATCGCGCGGCTCAGGCGGCCCTGGATGTCGGAAAGCTGTTTCTCCACCTTTTGCGAGTTGCTGGCGATCTCCGCCGTGCCTCCCAGCACCACCACCGCCGGGGCCTGTGCACTTTTCATCGGGAAAAGTTGGGCGGCGAGCGATTCTGGCTTCAGCCACACCGGGCCTTCCACCGTGAGCATGGTCAATTCCATCTCCTGTGGCTTGGGTTCCACGAGGGAGACGCGGGCTTTGGCGATTTCAGTTTCCCAGTAGTTGAGCTGCGGCTTCCAGTCCGGGCGTTGCAGGGCGTAGAGGCCCTTCACGATTTCCTCGGCGGCATCGAGCTGGCCGAGGTCGAAGTTGGCCTTGATGAGATTGTTGCCCACGAGCAGGCCGTGCAGTTCCGGCTGGTAATGAGGCTCCACCATTTGGAGCAGGGGCACCAAATGGCCTGCGTTGCCCAAGTCGCCGCTCATTTGCTGGAGCAGATCGCCGGGAACGGGGCGGCTGGCATGGCCCAGACTCTCGCGATGCAGGGCCAGCGCTTCTTCCAGTTTCTTCTCGCGCAAGGCCAGCCCGGCGAGCCAGAGCTGGGCACGCCAGCTTCCCGGCAGGGCCGCCACTTTGCGCAGCCCTTCCGCCGCCGCCACATCGCCACCACGCTCGCGCAGGTCGGAGGCGAACCAGAGCAGCGCATGGTCGAGATTCGGGTCCAGCTCCAGCGCATGCCAGCGCGTTTTGGCGGCCAGCGAGGCATCGCCTTTGGCACCCTGCACCTTGGCGAGATTGGTGAGCAGCACGGCATCCTCACCGTGTTTGGAAATGGCTTTGGTAAGGACCTCTTCCGCTTCGTCGAGCTGTTGAAGCTGAAGCAAGACCACGGCGAGGAAGACGGCCCCGCGTTTGGGGATCGAGTCGATCTCATGCAACTGGCGCGCCGGTTCCAGGCAATCGGAAATAAAGCCGTTGTTCAGCGCATCACCGATCATGGCGGCCAGCCCGTCGGGATTCGTCCAGACCTTGCGCAGGTTGGGGAGCAGGACGTTTTTGCGCCACTCTTCACGGGGCACTTCGCAGGTGCGTCCCCAGGAATCGAAGGCCTTGATCGTGGCCGGGGCCCCAGGGGCGGTGACGACGGTTTCCATGGACGGAACAGCGTCTGCCTCCGGGGCGGACCCCAGCCCCGGCGAGAGAAGCGGGGCTGTCTCCTCCACGAGAGTGTCAGTCGTCTTTTTCTTGCCGAAAAGTTTGTTGAGGAAATTCATAAAAAGCAAAGGGTGCCATCGCGATCCTCGCGACGCGGTTAAAAATGGGTTTTGGACTTAACTCCATCCCCCCCGGTGCGTGCAAACTCCATTATTGTGAAAACGGACGGGAATCGCGAAGAACTCGAAGCGCACGAAGAGGGGGAAAACTCAAAACCGATCGGTCCAGGCCGCGGTGGCGTATTTTTCCATGGCGAGTGATTGAGCGCGGGCTTCCATGCCGTCGCTGAGGGTGATGCAGGATATGGCCGGGGACAAGGTGGCGGCGAGGGCTTCACTGAAGGTGGCGGGAAGCTCCCCGCTTTGGATGCTGCCCTGGTGCAGCAGCCCATGCCGGGACCGACGCTGGCCAGCGCCGGCGATCTTTCGTCCCTTGTGCAGCACGTCGTAAGCGGCGGGATTTTCGAAACAGGCGTTTGAGACTTTCGGGGAGGGGATCGGCGTCAATTCGGCTTTAAGACCGATCTTTTCCAGCGCCTCGACGATGGCCCCGTGAATGCAGCCGTAGCATGCCAGCGGCTTTACCGCAGTCAGCGCATCGCTGCGGGGAACGATCAGCGAATACGTAAAGTCCTCGCCATGTTCCACTACACCTCCGCCAGTCCATCGGCGGACAAGTTCCCGGCGGGCATATTTTTCCCGCACCGGGGCGATGCTTTCAAAATAGCCAAAAGAAACGGCGGGCGCTTTCCATCGGTAAATTCGCAGGGTCGGATGCACCACCGTCAACAGCAGCGCCTCGTCCATCGCCATATTCAAGGCGGCACCGCGTGGAGCCGGGTCGGCCAGGAAATCGAGATGCGCAAAAATTTTAGGCATCCCGAAGAATAGATGAAAATAGCAATTTCCAAATCCCAAAACACCCCCATAATAAACGAACCATTTATGGCCAAAGTCGCTTTAGGAAAAGGACTCGGAGCGCTCATCAACAAGAGCGTCGTGTCGCCCACACCCGCGCCGGAACTCGGCGAGCGGGTGCAACCCATTTCGTTGACGAAGATCATCCCGTCATCGCTGCAGCCGCGCACCGAGTTTCGCGACGAGCATTTGAAAGAGCTCGTGGATTCCGTCCGCGAGCACGGCATCATCCAGCCGCTCATCGTCCGCCGCAACGGCGAGAACTATGAATTGATCGCCGGTGAACGCCGCTGGCGCGCCGCGAAGGAAGCCGGACTGGCGGAAGCACCGGTCATCGTCCGCCAGGCGAGCGATCTGGAAGTGCTCGAGCTGGCCATCATCGAAAACATCCAGCGCGAGGACCTGAACCCGATCGAAGAGGCGATGGCTTATGCCCGTCTCGCCCGCGAGTTCGGCCTCAAGCAGGAGGAGATCGCGCAGAAGGTGGGCAAGAGTCGCGCGGGCGTCGCGAACAGCATGCGGTTGCTCGAGCTCGCCGGTCCGGTCCGCGTTTATCTCACCAAGAACAGCATCAGCGTCGGGCATGCGAAAGTGTTGCTGGCGGTGAAGTCGCACGAAGAACAGATTTTCCTCGCCGATCAGATCATCCGCCAGGGGCACACGGTGCGTGCGGCGGAGAAACTGGTGGCAGCCCATCTCGCCAAGCAGGGGGTGGAAAGGCCGACCGCGCGCAAGCCGCTCGCCGTGCCCTCCGTCTCGCCCTCGGTGGCGAATATGCAGAACCGCTTGCAGCAACACCTGGCCACCCACGTGATCTTGCAGCATGGCGAGAAAAAGGGACGGATCGAAATCGAATATTATGGGCTGGACGATTTGCACCGGGTGCTCGAAGTAATCGGGCTGCCATCCGATGAAGCCTGATTTCTTTTCCTCGTCCGCTCTGCGCCGGTTCATGAATCCGCTGGCCGGAGCGGCGCTGTTCGCCGTCGCTTTTACCGGCTGCAAGCCGCATCCCTATCGCGTGAAGCTGGACGCACCGCAGCCGCCGATGGAGATCTGGAAGGAATTCTCCGCCGCCAACGCGATGGCGAGCGCGGAGAAACAGGTGAACTTTGGCCCGCGCCCCGCTGGCTCCGATGCCATTGCCCAGACGCGGGCTTACCTCGTGGAGGAGTTGCAAAAAGCCGGCTGGGACGTCACTCCCCAGGCATTTAACGACACCACCCCGCGGGGAACCGTGGCCTTTGTAAATCTCGTGGCCCGTTTCAACGGTGCACCCGATACGACGCAGACGGTTCTCATTACTTCCCACTACGACACCAAGATTTTCGACACCATCCGCTTTGTGGGGGCGGATGACGGCGCCTCCAGCACGGCGGCGCTGCTGGAAATGGCCCGGGTGCTCGCGCTCGATCCTGATCTCGCCTGGCGGGTGGAACTGGTCTTCTTCGATGGCGAGGAAGCCGTGCAGCAGTTCACCGATACCGATGGCCTCTACGGCAGCCGCTATTTTGCGAATGACCTGCAAAAGCGGGGCCGCGCCAGCCAGTTCAAGGCCTGCTTCCTTTGGGACATGATCGGCGACAAAGACCTTACGGTCACGCTCTCCACCGATTCGCCGCCCGATCTCGCCAAGCTCATCTTCAGTTCCGCCGATGCGCTTGGCGTTCGCCCCAAGTTCTCTTATTTCGAGAGCACGATCCTCGACGACCATACGCCGCTGAACAAGATCGGCATCCCGAGCCTGGACATCATTGATTTCCATTACGACTACTGGCACACCGCCGACGACACGATCGACAAGATCAGCGGCGAGAGCATGCAGACGGTGGGACAGGTGACCCTTTACGCCCTGCGCCAGATGTTCCCGAAGTGATGCGGAAAAAACTTTGCATCTTTTTTGCAAAACCGCGTTGACAGTCCGGCCCAAATGGATACTTTGTCGGCCCTTCACTAAGCACTCGTAGCTCAATTGGATAGAGCATCTGACTACGGATCAGAAGGTTACAGGTTCGACTCCTGTCGAGTGCACTTCTCAGGCTGAGGGACTTACGGAAGTTTCAGGGTTTTCATGATTTTCAATAGTGCCGGAAAGTCCGAATTAACCAAAGATCTCTGGGGGGGCAGCGTATCCATGCTGTCCCAAAACCACCGCAGTTTGATAGTAATCCCAAGCCAAATTTTTGCATTTGGCCCGAATTGTCACTTAGGTTGCAGAGTCATTTGGGAAACTCTTTGCGCGACCCAAGCTGAGGAAATGGTGAAGCTTCGACGGTGATTCTCTTAAATAATTGGCCTGCCATCAGATTCTCGCGTCGGATCGTGAAATGCTCTTACCATCAGTCCAAATGACGGGGGAGTTCCTCGGACCTGTGATTCATGGAAGTAATCGACAACATCAGCAGTCTCCTCGGCGATAATCTCAAGCGAGTCATCGCGCCTGGTTCCAAATTGAAAATCGCCGCGTCCTGTTTCTCCATTTATGCCTACGAAGCGTTGAAGACGGAGCTCTCGAAAGTCGAATCGCTCGAATTCATTTTCACGTCTCCCACCTTTGTTCCCAGCGATGTCACGGATAAGCTCAAAAAGGAGCATCGCGAGTTTCACATTCCAAAATTGGAACGGGAACGCAGCCTCTATGGAAGCGAGTTCGAGGTCAGATTGCGAAATGAACTTACGCAACGGGCCATCGCAAAAGAGTGCGTGGATTGGACGCACTCGGTTGATCGTCAGCGATCTTTCAATTCTCCACTGAGTGCATCCCAAAGAGCTTTCAAATCTTCATCGTTTAACGCCATCCCACGCATTTCAGGAGCGAGCTTGAAAGCTTTACCAAGTCGAGCCTTGGCCGCCACCGCGACATTCGCCTCTGCCCCGGCCACGGAGATTTCCAAGTGGTCGATTTGTGAAAAGCGCTGGATTCCCGGGCAGTTCAAGCGCAGGAGAAGTTCGCCATAGGTGACAAGGTGGGCCATGGCGCGCGAGGTTAACCACCGGTCGAACGCTGCGCAAACAGAGTCTTAAACGCTTTTGCGAAAAATCGCGGGGTGCTTGCCATGGGAAGCCTGGCGCGGCATAAGATCGTCCAGCTTTTTCATGGGATCGTCCATTCCCGCCCCAAAGGAAACGGTCCAGGCTCTTAGCGCGCACTTTTATCCCCCAAAACATGCCCCAACTTGCCCCTTCTCTGCTGCTTGGCGTTCTGCTCACCGGCAACCTCTTTGCCGGGCCGCTGGCCATTGACCTTGACCAACCTCCCGCAGCGGTGCACGAGGCACCATACGGTCCCGGGGTGAGTAAGAATCCCCAGGGCGTAAACTTCATCGCGGACAGTGAATCATTTTTCCTCAATGGAAAGCCATGGATTCCGATTGCCGGGGAATTCCACTACAGCCGGTATCCGCGTGCGGAGTGGCGGACGGAACTTTTGAAAATGAAGGCCGGGGGAATCAACACGGTTTCCACCTATGTCTTCTGGATACACCAGGAAGAGGAGCCGGGAAAATTTGACTGGAGTGGGCAACGGTCGTTGCGGGATTTTTTGCGGCTCTGCCAGGAGGTCGGGTTGAAAGTGTTCGTGCGACTCGGGCCATGGTGCCATGGCGAAGTGCGCAATGGAGGATTCCCCGACTGGGTGCAGAACTCGGGGGTAAAACTCCGCTCCACGGACCCTGCTTTCATGAAGATGGTGGAGTCGCTCTATCGCGAGGAGGAGCGGCAGATGCACGGGCTGCTGTGGAAGGATGGCGGGCCGGTGATCGGTGTGCAGGTGGACAACGAAAACGCGAACGGAGCGTATCTGCTCGCGCTCAAATCGCTCGCGCAATCGGTGGGGATCGATGTGCCGTTCTATGCGATTACGGGCTGGCAGGGTGGGATTCCGAACGCGGGATTGCTGCCGCTCTTCGGCGGCTATTTCGATGGCTTCTGGGGGGGCAAGCTGGAGAAGTATCGGCGCGAATATCTCTTCACCGAGGTGCGGGTGGTGAACGATCTCGGAGCGCAGCTTGTGAGCAAAAACCCGACGGCCAGCCAGATCATCGAACAATTTCCCTACGCCTGTGTGGAGATTGGCGGCGGCATGATGTCGGGCTACAACCGGCGCATCAAGGTGGATCCCCCGAGTATTGCCGCGCTCGCGCTCACCAAGCTGGGCAACGGCAACAACCTGCCCGGTTATTACATGTACCAGGGCGGGACGAATCCCGCGGGCGAACTTTCCTGGCTCAACGAGGAGCACCCGAGCCAGCTTCCCCACAAGGACTACGATTTCCAAACAGCGCTCGGAGCCGCCGGGCAGGTGCGCGAGCAATATCATTTGTTGCGCATGCAGCATTTGTTTCTGGAGGATTTCGGCGAACAACTGGCGCGGATGCCGGCCTCGTTTCCCGAGCAAAGACCGAAGGATTTGGAGGACTTCGCGACCTTGCGCTGGGATATGCGTTCCGATGGCAAAAGCGGGTTCCTCTTTTTCAGTAATCAGCAGCCGTATGTGCCGTTGCCGGAACACAAGGACGTACAGTTTTCCGTGAAGACCGCCTCTGGCGTGCAACTGATTCCCGACCGGCCGATCACGATCCCGAGCGGCAGCTATGGCTTCCTGCCGGTGAACTGGGATTGCAGCGGAGTGCAGGTGCAATATGCGACCGCCCAGCCGCTCTGCCGGGCGGTGACGGGAAAAGGTGAACCGGTTTATTTTCTGAGCGCGCTGGAGGGAATTGCGCCGGAGCTGGCGATCCATCTTGGCCAGGGGCAGTCGGCTCCCGCGGGTAGTCAGGCCAGTGCGGATGGTGTGGTTCACTTTCGGGACTTGAAGCCGGGCCCGAGTGCGGCGGTGCAGGTCAAAACGGCAAATGGACAGACCGTTTCGTTTGTCGTGTTGAGCTCAGCCCAGGGGAAAAGCCTCTGGCGCTTGCCGCTGGCCGGGAAGGACCGGTTGATGCTCAGCACCGACCCCGTCTTTGCCGATCAAGGCAGCCTGCACGTGCAGCTTGGTAATGGGGCGGCATCCTCACTCTCAGTATTCCCGCCGCTCTCCACGATCGAGGCCGGTAAAACAAAGCTGAGCAGCACCAGCGATGGAGTATTTGCGCGCTTCGACCTGCCAGCACCGACCGCTCTCCCGGTGGTGGAAGTACCCGTCGTCCCGGAGAAAGCCGCAGGACCGAAGGCAACGACCTTGCGGGGGATGCAGGACGCGGCTTGGGATGATGCTGCCGTTTATCAGTTGAAAATTCCCGCCACCGCCGCCGGGCGTCAGATCATTTTGAATTTCCATTATCTCGGCGATGCCGCTCGTCTCTACGTCGGCGACCAGCTTTTCGACGATCATTTTTACAATGGGGACGCTTTCCCCATCGCCCTGTGGCGGATTCCCGTCAGCGACTGGTCAAAGATCCGCCTGAAAGTGATGCCCTATTCCGATGCGCTGATGAACCGGCTTCCCGCTGGGGCGAGGGATGCCATCACCCAGGCGAAGACCGATGGCACTCTTTCCAAAATCACCGTTTCCACGGAAGAGCCGCGCGATCTGGTGCTGATGCCCTAGGCTTAAAACTTCGCTTCGACATCTGGCCGGGTGTGCTATTTTCCCGGTATGTCCACCACGCTTGAGATTGATCCGAATTTGACGATGGCCGAGTTGCTGGAGCGTTTTCCCGGCGCCCAGCGCGCGCTGTTCCGCCAGTATCACATTGGCGGCTGCTCCAGTTGCGGCTTCCAGCCCATGGAGACGCTGGCCCAGGTCTGTGCCCGCAACAACGATCTGCCGCTGGACGACGTGATCGAATTTTTACAATCCAGCCATCAGGCCGACCAGCAGATGCAGATCAGCCCGGCGGAGCTCGATGCGCTGCTCAAGACCGGCGCGGCACCCAAGCTGGTGGATGTGCGCACCCGTGAGGAATATGACGCGGTGCATCTCAAGGACGCGCTGCTTTTCACCCAGGAGATGATGCAGGAAATGCTCTCCACCTGGAGCCGCACGGAGCCGGTGGTGATGGTATGCCATCACGGCATTCGCAGTATGGATGCGGCCGCCTATTTCGCCGGCCACGGTTTCACCAACGTGAAGAGCCTCACCGGGGGCATCGATCAATGGTCGCAGGAGATCGATCCGAGCCTGCCGCGCTATCATCTGGAGTAACCGGCCAATTTATGAGCGAAGACTTACAGCAAAAAATCCAGCAGGCGATTTCTAACCCGAAGAACCTCGGCGAGATGGAAAATGCGGATGCCGTGGGCACGGTGGGCAGCGCCGATTGCGGCGACATGCTGCGGATGTGGATCAAGTTCAAGGAAGAGAACGGGCGCAAGGTGATCGACCGCGCGACGTTCCAGACCTTCGGCTGCGAGACGGCGATTGCGGTGGCCAGCGTGGCGACCGAATTGATCGCGGGCAAGACGGCGGACGAGGCGCTCACCATGTCGGGCACTGATTTGTCCGCTCCGCTCGGCGCACTGCCGCCGATGAAAATCCATTGCGCGCAACTGGTGGAAAGCGCGTTGCGCTCGGCCCTCACCGAGGGGCAGGGGACACCTGCCGCCGCCACTCCCGCACCGGCTCCCGCCCAGCCGGCAGGCAATTCGCTTTTCGATTCCTTTGCCGGAGCCGCCGAGAAAAAGGTGAAGGTCGTGCTCAATCCCAACTCCTAGTTTTTTTCCATGTACGAAAATCAGCCCAAAGAACTCACTCGCGATTGCGAGGCCATTCAGATTCCCAGCGGACAGGTCATCACCATTCCGGCGGGAGCGAGCGTCATCATTACCCAGTCCCTCGGCGGCAGCTACACCGTGGCTGGAAATTTCGGCCTCGCCCGCATTACCGATCAGAACGTGGACGCGCTTGGCATCGAGCCTTCGGCCCCCAAGGCGGAAGCTCCCGCAAGCTCCGATGGTCCCCTGGATGAGAAATCCGTCTGGGATCAGCTCAAGACCTGCTATGATCCGGAAATCCCGGTGAATATCGTTGATCTCGGTCTCGTGTACGACTGCCGGGTCGATCAGGAAAGCGACGGCGCGAAAGTGAATGTGAAGATGACGCTTACTGCCCCCGGCTGCGGCATGGGCCCGACCATCTGCGCCGAAGCGCAGAGCAAAATTCTCGCGCTCTCCGGCGTGAAGGATGCGCTGGTGGAACTCGTCTGGGACCCGCCGTGGAATCAGGGCATGATCAGCGAAGTGGGCAAGATGCAGCTCGGCATGATCTAGTTGCCCGGCTGGCCGGTTGAAGGCGCAAATTTTCACCGCCAAGACGCCAAGTCGCCAAGAAGAGGAGGCTTCCGCCTTTTTCGTGTATTTCGCATGGCTTATGCCATGGTCGTATTGTTACGGCTGGTTCTCTTTTCCTTGGCGACTTGACGGTGAAATGAATCCCGTAGTCCTGCGCCATTTGCGGGTAAAGCTCCAGCGTCGGTTTGGCCTTGCCGTCCCGCTCGAAAAGGGCGGGGCCACCCCAGTGCGCCGGTTCCCAAATGAAGCTGCCAAGGCCCTTTCCATGGGGCAGCGCATGGATCGCATCGTTGATCTCGCGTAACTGTGGTGCGCTGTATTCCACGACGACGATGGGTTGTGGATATCGCGTCAGGAGATCGGCGAGATTGCGTTTTAAGTTTTCCAGTGGCCCATCCCAGCGTGGATAATACGAGAGGCCAATGACATTAAAGGCGACGTGGTGTGCCCGGAGGTGATCGAAAAACTCGCACGTCTCCTGATTGCGACCACCAGTGGCGACGTGGAGCATCACCTTTGCTTGCGGCGTGATTTCACGGACGGCGCTGATGGCCGCGTTCAGAAGGCCACAGAGCGAATCCCAGCTTCCCAGTTTCCAGGGCTGGCCGTCCGGCCACAACAGCCCATGGTTGATCTCGTTGCCCGTCTGCACCATGTCCGGCGGTGTGCCCTGTTTCGCCAGCGCAGCGAGCACGCTGGCCGTGTAATCGTGCACGGCTTTCTCCAGTTCCGGGCCGTGCTTTTCTTTCCACGCTGCGGGCTTCGTCTGGTGCGCCGGATCGGCCCACGTGTCGCTGTAGTGGAAATCCAGCAGGAACTTCATGCCGGCGGCTTGAATCCGGTGGGCCATCGCGAGCGTGTGCCCGAGGTCACAATAGCCTTCGCGTGAATAGCCGTCCGCCGCCTTGGGGTCTTCGAAAATGCGAATTCGCACCCAGTTGAATCCGTGGTCGTGCAGGAGAGGCAGCAGGTCCTCCGCTTTGCCGTTGCTGGAAAACTTCACGCCGCGTGCCTCGGCCTGGGGCGTGCTCGAAAGATCGGCACCGAGCATATAGTCGGCCGCCTGCGCTTTCCCGGCGAGCAAGGTCAACGACGCAAAAAGGAGGGGAAACCAATTGGGGGATTTCACGCCGCGAGTATGCGTGAATCCATCGTGCTTGAAAGAATCATCTGCGCTAGGCCTTACGCGTGACCAGAATCAGTTGATCCTTTTTATCGAGCGGAATCGTCTTCTTCACTTCGTAGCTGGGATCGGACTTGTGCAGCTTTTTCCATTCGCGCGGACTGAGCAAAATTTGTGGCGCTCCCGCTGGTAAATCCTCCCGGCGCTGGAGGTAGATGCAACGCTGGGTCACGTAGGCAAAGAAAGGCTGGTAGCCGCAATCGAGCATGTAGAGCAGTTGGGTGGAATCTGCGGATTTGTTGATGCTCCGGCCCAGCGGGCGCAAATCGTCATGACTGCTCACCACGGTGAGCGCGGCGGCGGCATAAACGAGAATGCCTGCAACCATCAGTATGGAACTGGCCAGCACCAGCGAGACCGGCGTTGCTGCCCGCGCCCAGGGGAGGAATTTTTTCCATCGGGTGAGCAGAATCTGCGGCGCATCCTGCAAAGCGATGGCGATCAACAGGCTCATCGGAATCAACAGCGGCTGGGAATAGCGCGGCAGCATGCCGGGAATCAGCAGGATGATGACGAACACGGCGACACTCATGTTCCGCGCCGCCAAATACCAGGCGCCTTCCCGCTCCACGACCACCTTGCGCCAGCAGAGCGGCGCGAGCAGTACCCAGGGCAGGAAGTTGCTCAAGCCACGCGGAATGCCTAGGGCCCAGTTGGCGAAATTAAAGTCGCTGGTGAACCGCCCGGCCGTCTGGTGCGCCATCACTTGCACGGCATTCGCCGGGGCCTGATGCCAGTAGGGCACCGCCCACATCGCGAAGATACCAAACATCACCACCAGCCCCGCGAGATGCGCCGGAGAGAAAAGCGTGCGCCAGTCCCGTTCGGCGATCAGCACCCCGAGCACTACGGGATAGAAGAAAATCAAGTTCACCGGCCCCTTCGCCAGAAAGCTGATCCCCAGCAACCCTCCCGCGACCAGCCATTGCAGCCAGGGAGATGCTCCCCGCCGGTGCAGAGCCAGCCATGCCACTGTCGCCAGTCCGGAGAGGGCAATGTATTCGGCCTCAATCTCAGCCATGCGTCCCTTGTCCACCATACCCACGTGGGTAATGGCGATCATTGCCGCCACCAGTGCCGTTTCCACCCCGAGCCACCGGCTGCAAAACGCAAGGATGCCCGCCCCGAGCAGCCACACCGCCAGCACGGAGGGCAGGCGGGCGGCCCATTCGTTCTGCTTGCCGGTGAGGCGGAAGGAGGCGGCAATCAGCCAGTTTACTAGCGGCGGTTTGCGCAAAAACGGCTCCCCGCAAAGCATCGGCACCACCAGATTGCCCGTTTGCAGCATGGTGACGGCCGGCAGCACCCGGCGCGGCTCTTCGCCTTTATACTCAGTGGTTCCGAGCGCGGGCAGGAAGATCAAGGCCCAGAAAATGGTCAGGAAAAGCAATGCGCGCGACCGAGTCATGTGTGCGCGCTATTTCGATGACAATTCGTTAATGAACAAGGCAAATCGACGAATTTCGACCGCGGAACCCGCCCTTTACACTGGCCGCAAGGTGTGCGAGCATCCGATCTGTGCGTTTCCTGGCCGCCATCCTCCTCCTGTTCTCTCTTCTGAGTCTGTTCGTCCATGCGCAGCAGCAGGAGTCGCGCATGGATCAAATTCTCAACGGGAATCCCGATCACAGTCTGCAAAACGACTTGAACAAGAAATTCCAGGGAGAGAAGAACGCCGATATCGGGAAGAAATTTGAGACCAAGGATTTTCAGTTCTCCCAGCATTCCTTCGACAAGACCTTTACCACCTCCGACTTCGCCGGAACCAAAAAAGCCGATCTCGGCAACCGCGTGTTTGCAACCAAGGCCGCCAACGAAACCACGGAAAAGGTGATTCCCAACGTGGATACCAAGTACGCGACGAAGAAGGCGGACGTCAAAGAAAGCTCGGACAGTCACAAGGCTTACGCGACCAACGAACTCGACCAGGCGCATCGCGAATATCTCGGCCCGGAGAGCAAGAAGATGCACACCTCGATTGATCAAAACCAGGATGTTGGCTGGCAGGGGCGGTTCGACACGATGGATATCAACCAAGTGCGTGAATTGTTGAACAAGAACAAGTAAGTCATTCCGTTCACTGGCCTGCTTTCATGAGGGCCATTTGCTTCAGCAGCTTTTCAAATTTCGACGACTCATTGGCGTAGAAGGGATATTCGCGGGGTGTTCCCTTTGGTTTGTAGCGCCAGTGCTTGTAGGCCCACAGCCAGCGCTCGGGATGGGCGCGAATGGTCGGCTCGTAAAAATCCCAGCACATTTGCGCCACCTCTTGCGGCGTGGCTCCGGGTGCTGGCTCCAGCGGGGGATGAAAACGCACGCGGCAGGTTCCATCGGGCAGTAGTTCGCTTTCCAGGGGCAGCAGCGCGGCGTTGCCCCGCTCGGCCAGCACGGCATGCAGGAAGGTGACGCACATTTTCAGCCCAAAGGAGTCGATCACCACCGCCGGTTGATCGGGGCGCAGGTTCAAATCAATCAACACCCCTGAGCTCTTGCCGCGCTTCACCTGCTTGAGCAGGCGCAGGATGGAGTTCTCCTGGCCGATGATCTGATGGCCCGAGACTTCGCGCAACCGCTTGAAGATATCGGAGAGCGCCGGGTTTTTAAAATCCTCGGTGACGATCATGCCATTGAGCCCGTAGAAGCCCGCGCCCAGGCTCGCCCACTCGAAGCCGCCATTGTGCACGCACATCACGATGACCCCGCGCTTCTGTGCCTGCAAATCCGCAAACACTTCGAGCCCTTCATGGCGAATATATTGCTCCACATTTTCCCGGGTCAGCGCCGGCGACCAGAACAGGTCAAACATCGTGCGCACGAACTGCCGGTAGCTCTCGCAGATGATGGAGCGGGCATCTGGACGCTCACCCAGTGCCACGCGCAAATTGTCGGATGCCACCGCACGTCCCCGGCGATCAAGCACATACGCCAGCGTGCCCACGAACTTGGCGAGCTGCGCGCATCGCCGCCGCGACAACTTGGGCATTCCCCATGCCAGCAGCGAGCAGGCGGCATATTCCAGGCGGTGGCGATAGGTCTTCCAAGTGGACATTGAACTTCCCAGCCAAGCACAAGCGGACAGGTAAGACAATCTTTGCCGGGAGCCTTTTCGCCTGTGCTACACTGCGGGCATGAAAATCATCCGCCACCTCGATGTCGCCGGAAACATCCGCCATGCCTCGCTCCAGCCCGATGGCTCGGCCCTGCAAATCGAAGGGGATCTGTTTGGCGATTTCAAAGTGACCACGGAAAAGGTGACGATAACGAAGCTGCTCGCCCCCATCGCCCCGCCAATGATCCTTGCTATCGGCCTCAACTACCGCAGCCACATCGGCGAAACTAATTCACGCGTGCCGGAGCATCCCGTGCTTTTCATGAAGTCGCCGGGTGCGGTGCAGAATCCGGGCGATCCCGTGGAACTGCCGCGCCATCTGCGGAGCAATCAGGTGGACTACGAGGTGGAGCTGGCGGTGGTCATCAAGCGGGCTTGCAAAAACGTCCCGCTCGAAAGTGCGCTGGATTACGTGCTGGGCTACACCGTGGCGAACGACATTTCGGCCCGCGACTGGCAGCGGCAGTGGGGTGGAGGACAGTTCTGCCGGGGGAAAACCTTCGACACCTTCTGCCCCTTGGGGCCGTGCCTGGTCACTGCGGATGAAATCCCCGATCCGCAGGCGTTGTCCCTGCGCACGCTTCTCAACGATGAGGTGATGCAGGAATCGACCACCGCGCACATGATTTTCCCGGTCGCGCAACTCATCAGTTTTCTCAGCGGCAGCACCACGTTGCTGCCCGGCACCGTGATCCTCACCGGCACTCCCGAGGGCGTCGGCATGGCGCGCGATCCCCAGCGCTGGCTGGCTCCGGGCGATCAACTGGTCAGCGAGATCGCAGGGATCGGAACGCTGTCCAATCCCGTGATCGAAGAGCCGCTTTAGATTGAGCAAGAGCAGGAGCAAGACAAAGAGTAAGAGAAACAGGACATCCTCAAAACTTGCCAAGTGCCAAGCCGCGTCTTCGAGACAAACGCAGTTAATCCTAAATGCGACTTATTGATACATCGGGTCCACCGTCTCGTTCCCATGAGCTGGCGGATCGTCGTCGTGATCGAGGGTATCCGGCTGCCACCATCCGCGTCCGTAGAAATGCTTGTCCTCGTCGGTGGCCGCGCAGCCGGCGAGGAAGAGCGTGAAGGTGGCGACGAGCAAAAGGAATACGGCTTTCATGGAAGGAATGCAGGGCTGCGCTTGCTATCTCGTGCCCAACCCCCGACGTCAACGGTAAATCCCCGGAAATTTCGCTTACGCTTCTGAAAGTCAGGAATTTATCATTCCGCGGCCACGTGTTCTCCTTTGGCCGCGACCGAACGCTTCATCATCAGTACCAAAAACGCGAGCCCGGTGGAAAGCACCGAGAAGATGAGAAAGCAGTCGAAATACGAGAGCGCGGCGGCCTGCTCATCCCGAATGTTTTGCAGGGCTTGAAGCGCCATTTGCTGGGCGGCAACGGGATCACCCATGGCCTGTTGAAAGGCGGGCTGCACCTGGTCGATAAACGAGTTTACGGAAGGGTTCAGCGGATCGAGCGTTTCGTTCAAGCGCAGGGAATGGAATTGCTCGCGTCGTTCTGTGAGCGTCTGCCCGAGCGAAGTCCCCACGCTGCCGCCCTCGTTGCGCAGCAGGGCAAAAAGGCCGACCGCCGCCCCGCGCAACTCCCGCGGCGTATAAAGATAGGCCGCTACGTTTAAAGGCGCGAAAACAAGGCCCAGGCCGCCTACCATCACGATGCGCGGCCAGATCACCTGCGAGGGGGCAATCTCGAGATTCATCTGCGACATCCAGAAATTACCCGCCGCGACAATCAACAGCCCGGTCGCGATGAGCCATCGCGCATCCACCCCGCGTCCGATGAGGACGCCCACGATGACGATGGCGACAATGGTGAACGCCCCGGCCGGTGAAAGCACCAGCCCCGCATGGTAGGCATCGTAGCCGAAGAGCGCCTCCAGCATGCCCGGCAGTAAAGTGCTGGACCCATAGAGCACGCCAAACGCACAGAAAATCACCAGGCATGCGGTGGCGAAATTGCGCTCCCCGAGCGGTCGGAAATTGACGAGCGGATTCTTGCGCCGCCGCTCCCAGATCACCAGCGACACCAGCCCGACGACGAACAGCGTCGCCAGCGTCTGCACGCGGCCGAAAGCATCGTCAAACCAGTCCCACTCCTGCCCTTTGCTCAGCACGATTTCCCAGCAGATGAGCGTGAGCGAGAGCAGGCTCAGCCCGATCGTATCGAAGTTCAACGGCTTGCCGCGTGCCGACTCCACCTGCTCTCGTAGGTAGTCCGGGTCGCGTACCGTGGCCGAGCACAGGAAGTACGCGAGCGCGCCCACCGGCAGGTTGATGAAGAAGATCCAGCGCCACGAGTATTGATCGGTAATCCATCCACCCAGCGTGGGGCCGATGATCGGCGCAATCAGCGCCGCCACCCCGAAGAGCGTCTGCGCCGCCCCCTGTTTTTCCTGCGGGAAAGTATCGAGCAAAATGCCCTGGCTCGACGGCTGCAATCCCCCCCCGGCCAGCCCCTGCAACACGCGGGCAAGAATGAGCTGGTTCAAACTGGTGGCCATCCCGCACATCACGGAGGCGAGGGTGAAAATCGCGATGGAGAGCAGGAAATAACGCCGCCGCCCCAGATGCGCGGCCAGCCAGCCCGAGATCGGCAGGATGATCGCATTGGCGGCCAGGTAGCTCGTCACCACCCACTCGCTATCCGTCACCGCCGAGGAGAGACCGCCGGCGATATAGCGCAGGGCCACATTCGCAATCGTCGTGTCGAGCACCTCCATGAACGTCGGTACCACCACGGCCATGGCGATAATCCATGGATTGATCGTGCGGATGCCGCCCGCCGATGCCGCCGCGGTGCTCATTTGTCGGCGGGGACAGGGGACTCACCCGGCTGCGTGATCGGCTCCTGCAGGAACTTCCCGGCATTCGGCCCCTCGGGCGACGTGCGGATATCCACCTCGGGCGTGACCGACACGCCAACGAAAAGCGGCACCTTTTCTGGATCGTAGTTCACGAGGTCGATGCGCACCGGCAGGCGTTGCACCACCTTTACGAAATTTCCCGTCGCGTTTTGCGCGGGCAGCAAGGCCAGCGTCGAGCCAGTACCCATCGTGAATCCCGAGATGCGCCCCTCGAACTCCTCATGCCCGCCATACATATCGGCGGTCAGCTTCACCTGCTGCCCGATCCGCAGATTGCGAAGCTGCGTTTCCTTGAAATTGGCGTCCACCCAGATGTCCTTGAGCGAACGGACCGCCATCAGGCTTTGCCCCGCCTGCACATGGTTGCCGGGGTTCACATTGCGCCGGGTAACCACGCCGTCGATTTCCGACACGATCGTGCAGTAGCGCAGGTTCAACCTTGCCTCGTCGAGGTCACGCTCCGCCTGCTCCAGGGCGGCGCGCGCTTTCTTTACCTCCGGCGCATCCTTGATGATGGCCGCGTAGATCTTGTCGATGTTGCCGCTGGGATCACGCTTGTAAAACTCGTCGATCGTCTGCTTCGGCGTGAGGTCGAAGGAGGAGCCGACCACCCCGAGCACCGAGGCGCTTTGGATCAAATCGGCCAGCGCCTGCCGCACCGAGGAAAAGGTCTGGTCAATATCAGCCGGCACATCCGTGAGACTGCCGCCCGCAGGCGGCTGGGCGGGAAGCCCCAGCGCCACCCGGGCTTGATACACGCTCTCCAGCGCCTGCGTGGACTGGGCCTGAGCCACATCCAGTGCCTCGCGCTTCTGGTCAAGTTCCTCTGCGCTCGAGACCTTGCCCGCGTAAAGTTTTTTCGAGCGGTCATATTCCGACTGGGCCAGGGTCAGCGTGGCCTTGGCCTGGTCGAGGGTGGCCACCCGCGAGCGAATCAGCGCGACTTGATTGTCCACATCCTCAATCGCCCGCGTGAGCTTGAAGCGGTAGCTGCGCGCCTGCGCCACCTGGCTGCGCACATCGGCATCCGCTACCGCCAGGTTCGATTGCGCAAGGTTCACCGCTGACTGCTTGATTGCCACCTGCACCTGATAAGGCTCGGGATCGAGCTGCACCAGCACATCACCTTTCTTTACGCGGTTGTTGTCCTCCACCAGCACCTTTTGCACCTGCCCGGTCACCCGTGGTGCCACAAAAGTTACATAACTGTTTACATAGGCATCATCCGTTTCCACCGTATGCCAGGCATGGATGATCTTCGGGATCGCAATGATTAAAACAACGATCACTGCCGCAATGATGATCAGCTTTTTCCGGTTGTTCCCCGGCTTGGCAGGAGGAGGGGCAGGGGCAGGGGCCGATTTGGCCTCCGCCTCCGATTTCGGCTCCGAGGATGCACTGCTGGGTTGATCGGTGCTCATAAATTCCTGGGTTTGAAGAAGTAAATCGCGGCCCTCTGCATGGAACGTGGAAGGGCCCATTATCATCGATGAGCCCGTCCTCTTTGAACCGTCGTGAGCATGGCAGAAAGCCCCCCTGGATTGCGACTGAAATTTTCCGCAACCCTCGATTCCAGAAAACCCCAAAAGAAAGTGTCGATGGCAGGACTCGAACCCGCACGTCGGGATGCCCGATCTTCAGAACGAGATTAAAGACGCTGATGCCAGTTTCTTTGAGGAGATCGTCGTCGGCGAGAAGCTTGCCCACTTTCAAGCGCGACAGATTGCGTGAACGTTTTCGCGCAGTTTTGGTTCAACCCTTCTGCGGCAAAATAGCCTTTGCTTCTCCGCAGTTCAGCGGTGTTCGAGTTTTTTCTTTTCTGAACCGCCAGCGGATGGCGTCTCGGATTCAGCCATTTTGTGTTTTCGAAGGTTCTTCAGATGGCGGAAACCCACCAGCCTTCCCCGCTGTTCGTCCCAAAGTCGGAAGGTGAGCGATTTTAGGCTGGAACGCAAAGTGATCGGCTTCACCTGGGCAAACATGGGGTCCGCTTGGTGGCAGCTTTCAAGGTTATAGTTTGGGATTCGAGAGCTGAGATGATGAATGTGATGGAAGCCGATATTGCCGGAGAACCACTGGAGCACCTTGGGCAGTTTGTAGAAGGAACTCCCTCGAAGCGCTGCTGTGGTAAAGTCCCAGTTTTCATCCCGTTCCCAATAGACATCCTCGAACTGGTGCTGCACGTAAAACATCCAAATCCCCACGCCGCCCCCCACCATGACGATCATCAATTGAATCACGAGGTAAGGAAGGATTCCGAAGGCCCAGCTCATCGCCGCGGCAACAGCGAGAATTGCCAGGTTCATCCAGCGAACCGACCAACGTTCCCGCGAGTTGGCCTTCGATGAATAAAAACGCTGCTGGATCACGAACAGATAAACCGGCGCAATGCCGAAAAGGATGAATGGGTTGCGGGCGAGACGGTACGCGAAGCGTTTCCAACGGGAGGATTTCAAGTATTCCTCGACGGTCATTGTCCATACGTCTCCCGTTCCCCGCCGGTCCAGATCGCCTGCGCTTGCATGGTGGATTGAATGCTCCCATCGCCAGTGGTAATAGGGCGTGAGCGTTAGGACGCCAGTGATGAATCCTACGATGTCATTGGCCAGGCGCGACCTGAAGAACGAACCATGACCGCAATCGTGAAAGATGATAAAGATGCGGATAAGAAAAAGACCCGCCAGAAACGCTAGGGCGAGCGTAAGCCAGTACGAGACCGTCAGGCTGCGGAATAGCAAATACCAAAGGAGCGCATAAGGCACGAGCGTATTGATGAGTTGCCACAAGGCACGCGCGAGCGACGGTTGCTGATACTTAAGGACGATTGCCTTCCAAGCATCTGAGTCCGTTTTACGTTTCGTTTGACCAAACGAAGACTCATCCGATGGATTCATAAGGATATATTGCCTTCGTTACGGTGCCACGCTCCGCGCTCCTTGTAAAAGCTTTGCTCTTTCTTCCTGCTGCGACTCATTGTGTGAAGTTGCGTAGTGGGAGGAAGTGGAAAAATGCTCTGGACCCTTTTGTTTAAGATATTTCCAAAGTGCCGATGGCGGGACTCGAACCCGCACGGAGTGTTAGCTCCAACGGATTTTAAGTCCGTTGCGTCTGCCATTTCGCCACATCGGCTTTGGTGGGATGGGCTAAACTCTTCCGTGTCTTGCCGAGGCTGTGCAAGAGCAATGTGCGTAAATCGCATACAGTTTATGCAACCGGGCAAGAAAAAGGGGACGCCGTGGCGTCCCCTTCTTTTCGTGGTCAGCCGGTTTAGGCCCTGGCTTCGGTTGCCGGGGCCGGTTCGGGCTTGGGTGGCTCCGCTTTGGTGAATGGCATGCCGGCTTTCTCCGCGGTCAGCAGGGAGATGAGCGTGCTGAGCGGGCCGGCGACACTGCCCTGGCCGGTCTCGCCGTTGGTCATCATCACCTGTTGCGGGACGAGAGCCTGCTTCGAGTTTGCCAGTTGCTGGGCCAGCTCCGGCAGGATGAACAGGCGGGCATCGCCATAGGCGGCGATCTTCTTCTCAAAGACGCCGGCCTCGGCATTACCGATCTGCATGATCTTGGAGGCTTCGCCTTCGCCCTCGAGTTTGCGGGCTTTGGCCTGACCTTCGGCCAGCGCGATTTCGCGCAGCGCCATGCGTTCGGCCTCCTTCACCTGGGCGTCACCACGGTTCGCGGCAATTTCCACCGCGATCTTCGATTCTGTGAGGTGCGCCTGCTGGGCCGCCCGCGCCTGGGCTTCTTCGAATTCACGCTGATGATTTGCGGCCTCGCGTTGCTTGGCAAAAGTCTCGCGCTTTTCATCGGCCAGACGGCGCTGGCGCAACTGGTCGAACAGCCGCTCAATCGGGTCGTTTTCCGGCTCCTTGATCTTCGACTCCGGCCGGCCAATCAGCACCGCCACGCAGTTGATGTCGAAGTCGGTGAAGCGCTTGCGCAATTCCACCGTGGCCTTGCTCTGGATGTCCTCGCGATGGGTCAGCAGTTCCAGCATGGTGGAGCTCTGCGCCACGTCGCGGAAGTAGGCGGTGAGGATCGGATCCAGCGTCTGCGTGATGAGGCGCTTCACATCGCCGAAGCGTTGGACCACGCTCGGGGCCTTCTGGTAGTCAATATGCAGCACCAGCGAGAGCGGGAGCAGCGGCTCGTAACCGTCGGAGGTGATGAGCTCGATCGTCGCGAGTTCGTCATCGTAATGATGATTTTCCGTCTGCCCGGTGATCCAGCGCAACACGAAGTTCACCGTGGGCACCATCTCGATTTTCACCGCATAGGGATTGAGCGCGTATTTGCCCGGCGCGAGCGCCTGCTTCCACACGCCTTTGGTCCCGGCCTCGACCTGCTCGCCGTAGCGGAAAGCTTCGCCGGTGGTGTCATCGCCTTTCTCCCCATAGTAGGCGACCACGACGCCCACGTAGCCGATGGGAATCAGCGTCTTCTGGCTCACCTCCACGGTGGCGAACCACCGGTTGATGAAGAACGTGCCGTCCGTGAGCACCTGGAGCTGGCGGCCACGCTGGCCGCCGAGTTGCAGGAACGCCTCGGGATCCTGGAAATAGTTGTGCCCGATGCCGTCCTGGCTCGGCACTTCCGGGGCAATGATGTCGCCGGCCGGCAGCGTGGGGCCGTCCTGCACCGTGATGATGCCGACCAGATCGTAGTTCTGCCCATTGTTGTCCACCCGCGGTCCGATCACGATCGGGTTGAAGCCGTCGCGTTCCGCCAGTTCGCGCTGCCATTCGGTGTAGGCGTCATCCTGCTCCAGCGAATACACGCCGGTCTCAGTGATGACCACGAAGAGCGCGAGGTTGAGCGCATACACGCCTTCCCGCAGGATGGCCCGCTGGCGCCCGCGCTGGCCGCCCGTTTTCAGGAACGCGTCAGAATCCTGGAAATGGTTGCTCTCCACGGTGCGGCCCAGCGTCTGGGTCGCGTCGAGCGGCAGGCCGTCGCGCGCATAGACATAGCCGATGCGGCCCTCAGCAATGGTGACGAGCTGCGTCTTGTGGATGCGATACTGCCATGGGAACAGCCAGAAGTGGACGCCACCACGCAGGATATTCGCCTGGTAGCCGGCCTCCCGGTTGTGCGCCACGATGCGGCCCTGTTGCAGCGAGCCGCTGGCACTCCAGATTTTTTCAATCACGCCGATCTTGTCGTGCGGGATGTACACGATGCCACACAGGCGCGGCAGGGTGATCAACACCGCCAGCGCCGCAATCGCGAGCATGCAGTAGAGGATGAAGGTTATTGATATCATAGGTTATGGGTATGGGTTTGCTTGTGGTTGGATACGAAATGCTGAAGACCGGGAAACGGGGCGATCGGTACACGACGACCCGCCGCCCGCATCGTGATGGTATTTGGCCGATAATGGCCGGAGCCTGCCCTAAATAGACGTGACGTGGAAGGACGTCGCGCCAAGGTCATTTGGACCTGCTACTCCTCTCGGAGTCATACCGCATGGTGTAGTAACCATATTGAGCGTATGTATAGCGGAGCGTGACCGCGATTGCAAGGGAAATCGGAAAGACCGCCTGCTCGGGGAAGACCATGAGAGCGAGGCCGGGGGGAGATTTTTCCGGTTCAAAATGCAGCCGATGCCCCCACCTTTCGCGAATCTTTTTAAAACCATTCATTTATGAAAATCTCCCTCTGCCTCGTTGCCATTCTGGCCCTGCCGGCTTTCTCCATGGCGGAAGACAAACCGATCAGTGAACGCGCGTCGGAAGCAGTGACCGCCGCCAAACAGGAAACCAAAAAGCTCGCCCATGAAACGGCGGATGCCGCGCACCATGCCTGGGCCTCGGCCAAGGCGTATCTCAATCCTAATCCCGCGCAATATCGCGACAGCGTCCGGCAAAAGCTCGATGCCGACGCGCCGCAGGTGGAACAACTCAAGAACGATGCGCACGCCCTGCACGGTGGTCGCCCTTATTTATCCACCCGCGCGAAATCGCTGGAAGAGCAACTCAACTATGCCCGCAAGGAACTTGGCGGTATTCCCGATGATCCCAATACCTATCCCGCCGCCCGCACGCACATGAACCATACGCTGGATGGCTTGCAGGCGGCGATGGATGAGCTGCAAAATGAAGTTGCCGCCGACAAATAGCGGCCTAGGTTTCTAGCCCCGGTCTGTTGCTTCCGCGATGACTGGAGCTTGGAGGAATGCCCATGAAAATTGCGTCAATCCAAACCACCCACGCGAGCTTTCAGGTGTTGGAAACCACGCCCCGTTCGCAGACGGCCGTAATGCGCCTCGCACCGGGTGAATGCAGCAGTGACGATCTCAACACGCACGACGGCAGCGACCAGACTCTGCTCATGGTGGAAGGCGAGCTGAATGCGGAAGTCGGTGGTGAGAATCAAGTCGTTCGTCAAGGCGACAGTCTGATCGTCCGCGCCAATACCCCGCACCGGTTTGCCAATCGTGGCGACCGTCCTGCTATTGCTTCCAGCGTCTATGCGCCTCCCGCTTATCCGTCCGGCGAAACCTCGTGATTTCGCACGCCTTTCCTTTCCCTCGAAAAAACCAAACCAAGCAACATACCATGCAAACAACTCCCTCATTCACCGCGCTCGGAGCCCACTTCGACGAGGAAATTGAAATCGCCGCCCTGGCCCAACACTTCTATGAGGAAGAAGGCCGCCCCGAAGGTCGCGCCAACGAGCACTGGCTCCGCGCCGAGCGCGAGATCCACGGTCGGCATAATCCCGAGGCTTTCGTCCAGAATGTGGGGCGGACCTCCGGTGACGCCGACCGGCTCACTGAAGAGATGATGCATCTGGATCAGTAGCATCATCGCTGATGATTCCTTGCGGATGGGGTCGCACCTTCGCCCGGAGCAAAGGTGCGAAAGGGGTGGTCTGTTTCAATTCCAGGTGGGGAGGGGAAAATGGGTGATTACACTCGTGTAAGCCTGAGGGTTCCGGCTTGCGTTTTCCTGCGGGCATGGCTCCATTCCGCCCAGTCGCGCATATGCAGCCTGCATGGCCGAACCGTTTGCGGATCGGGTGTTCCGCAGGGTCACGGGCTTCCGTGCGGCATCCATTGATCCACTATGAACAGCGAATCTTCCGCTCATCCTCGCAAGCCGCATCACCACTTCCGTTTTCACCTGCCGCATCTTCATCTGAATTCCGTGTTTGGAGATGACTGGTTTGCCCTGAAGGCGGAAGCCTTTGCCCGGTTTTTCGGCACCCCGGTCTTTCTCGTCGCGCAGACGGCGGTGGTCGCTGCCTGGATTATTCTCAACGTAATGGGGGTCACCAAGTTCGACGTTTACCCCTTTATCCTGCTCAACCTGGCTTTCAGTCTCCAGTCCGCCTATGCTGCGCCGCTCATTCTGCTCGCCCAGACCCGGCAGGCGGATCGGGATAAGGCGCATGCCGATGCGGATGCCCAGCATCGGGAAGACCTCGCCGTTGCCAGTGAGCAGCGCCAGGTTCTTGCTGCGCAGCAAATGGCCCAAATCTCCGAGTTACTCAAGCAAAACACCGAGTTGACCGAGCTGACCAAATCACTCACCCAACGCATCGAGGAACTCACCACCGAGATGCACCGCAAGTTCCTCGACGCCGGACCGAAGTCTTAAGCGCGATTCCGGGCCCATATTTTCAAGGACAGTCATCGGCGGGTGGCGGGTTCCGGTTTAATCCTTGGACGCAAGGGTGATCGTTCTCGCTTCCTGCACCTTGTCCACGGCCCGCCACCACTTTCGCCCGTGGATCATCCAGGAATCACCCAAAATCGCCGCGTTCCTCGCCATGGTGGCGCTGGGGGAGGGGATTACGGTACTGTATGAGTCCATCACCACCCGGGCGGTTCCACATGCTGTGTTCCGCCTGCTCACCAAGCCCGGCGTCTCCATCCCGCACGCCTTCGTTTTCCGCAAGGCGGATGAATCGCCTGCGCTGGGACAATTCATCGCGGCCTTGAAGGCAGGGAAAGTGGCCCGGACATCTTGAAACCTTCCCGGCTTGCCATCCGGGCGACTTTCGCGAACTTAGCGGACTGCCATGCCCATTGCCCGCCGTGTTTTTGCCTATCTCCGCCGTTATCCTTGGATGGCTGCGGGGACTATTGCCTGTGCGGTGATCAGCACGCTGATGGTGATCGTCTTTCCCTCGGCCACGCGGATGGTGATTCAAGAGGTGCTGCAGCAGGGGCATCATGAAAAGCTGATGCCCTATGTGTGGGTTTGCCTCGGGGCGTTCGTCTTGCAGCATGTCTTCAACGGCCTGCGCATTGTATTGAACAATACCTTTGAGCAAAAGGTCATTCACGACCTGCGGAGTGATCTTTATTCACACATCCAGCGCCTCCCGCTGCGCTGGTTCGACAACCGCGCGACCGGCGACATCATGACGCGCATTCTGGAGGACGTGCAATCGGTAGAGCGCATGCTCATCGATGGCGTGGAGCAGGGCGTGATCGCGGTGCTGCAAGTGGTGCTCGTGCTGGCGCTGCTTTTCTGGCAAAATCCGATACTCGCGCTGCTGGCGCTCGCGCCGTTTCCCTTTCTCGTTGCGGGCGCGCTGAGTTACACGCTCACCGCGCACCGGCGCTACAAGCAGCAGCGTGCGGCCTCCTCGGCCATGAACTCGCTGCTGCACGACAACCTGGCCGGCATCCGCCAGATCAAGACCTACGTGCGTGAGCGGGAGGAGCAGCAGCGCTTTGAGGGCGTGAGCAATTTGCTTCAAAAGGCCTCGCTCAAAATCATGAGCGTGTGGGCCATCTACAATCCCTCGATGAGCCTGCTCAATTCGCTCGGGCTGGTGCTCGTGCTCGGCTTCGGCGGGCATCAGGTAATCCAGGGCGCGATGCAGGTGGGCGACCTGGTTTATTTTCTGATGCTGGTCGGCTTTCTCTATGATCCGGTGAGCAAGCTGCATCAGCTCAACCAGCTCTTCCAGGCCGGGCGGGTGGCCGGGGCACGGGTGTTTGAAATTCTCGATGAACCGGTGGAGGTGGCAACGGAATCGCTGGCGGCTTCTCCGACGGCGCAGATTGCCGGGGAGGTGCGTTTCCAGCACGTCGAGTTTGCCTACGACGAGGAGGCCCCGGTGCTGCACGATGTCTCCCTGCATGCGCGGCGGGGGGAGACCATTGCGCTCGTCGGCCATACCGGTGCGGGGAAATCCACGCTCATCAATCTGCTCACGCGCTTTTACGAATACACGGCGGGGGAGATTCTTATTGATGGCCGTTCCATCCGCGACTACCCGCGCGACACGCTGCGTGAGGCGATCGGCGTGGTCACGCAAGAGAGCTTTCTTTTCAACGGTACGCTCCGCGAAAATCTGCGCCTGGGCCGTCCGGAGGCCACTGAGGAGGAAATGTGGCGGGTGCTCGACGCCGCCAATGCCCGGGAGTTCGTCGAGCAGATGCCGAAGCGGCTCGATACGGTGGTCGGCGAGCGCGGAGTAAAGCTGAGCGTCGGTGAGAAACAGCGCGTCTCCATTGCCCGCGTGTTGCTGAAAGATCCGCCCATCCTCATCCTCGACGAGGCGACCGCCAGCGTGGATACCGCCACCGAGCGCCAGATCCAGCAGGCGCTGGAGCGGCTCATGGAGCACCGCACCAGTTTCGTCATCGCCCACCGGCTTTCGACCATCCGGCACGCGGACCAGATCCTCGTCATGCACCACGGCCGGATCGTCGAGCGCGGCCCGCATGCCGAGTTGCTGGAATTGGGCGGCGTCTATGCCCGGCTCATCCAGCACAGCGAATTCGCGGTGCCAGCAGAGCAACCGGACGAATCACCTGCACTTCATTGATCTTAGGATTTACCGCCAAAACGCCAAGTCGCCAAGACAAGGCAGGAGACAAAAGATCGGTGTAAATCTGTGCAATCTGTGGATAATCTTCTCCTCCTTGGCGTCTTGGCGGTTCAAAATCCGGGGATCGTCAGGGGTTTCTCTGATTGTGACCATGGAATGACGGATTGACTCCACCCGCCTTCGCACTATGCTTTGTCCTCAATGCGGGGGCGCCGGCTGGCTGAGACTCATGTGCACTACATGGGAACCCCTTGAACCTGATGCGGGTAATGCCGTCGAAGGGAGCAAGGTTTCAGACACGCTCGCATCCTCGCGTAGCGCAATTTTTGTCCTCTCAACTCTCAACCATCCACTTTCCCGATGATCGCACCGAAAGACTCCATCGAACCGCAGAGCACCGACGCCCTTCCTGCCAGCACCCGCGTTTATGTCGAAGGCAGCCTGCATTTCGACGTGCGAGTGCCGATGCGGGAGATCGCGCTTTCGCCCACCAAGAACTTCAAAAATGAGCTCGAGCCCAACGAGTCGGTGCGTGTCTATGATACCAGCGGCCCGTGGGGCGACCCCGATTTCGACGGCAGCGTCACCGAGGGCCTGCCCGCGCTCCGCGCCAAGTGGATTCGCGAACGCGGCGACGTGGAGGAATACGACGGTCGCGAGGTCCAGCCGATGGACAACGGCTACCTGAGCGGCAAGCACGCCGAATACGCCAGCAAGGCCGAGCGCAACCGGCTCCTGGAATTTCCCGGCCTCAAGCGCGCCGTGCTCCGGGCCAAAGCAGGGAAAGTCGTCACCCAGCTTGCCTACGCCCGGGCGGGCATCATTACGCCGGAGATGGAGTTCATCGCCATCCGCGAAAACATGCGCCGTGCCGAGATCGCCGAGCTGTCGCAGGACGTCCTGCGCAACGACCTCGACAAGCAGCACGCCGGCTCCACGCAAAATCAGGACAGCTTTACGCCCTCCATTTTCCGCCGCTTCCCGCAGCGCATTCCGAAGGAGATCACCCCGGAATTCGTCCGCAGCGAAGTCGCCGCCGGTCGCGCGATCATCCCCTCGAATATCAACCACCCCGAGCTGGAGCCGATGATCATCGGCCGTAACTTCCTCGTCAAAATCAACGCGAATATCGGCAACAGCGCCGTCGCCTCCAGCATCGAGGAGGAGGTCGAGAAAATGCGCTGGGCCACCAAGTGGGGCGCCGACACCGTGATGGACCTCTCCACCGGCAAGAACATCCACGCCACCCGCGAGTGGATTCTCCGCAATTCCCCCGTCCCGATCGGCACCGTGCCCATCTACCAGGCCCTCGAGAAAGTCGGCGGCAAAGCCGAGGACCTCACCTGGGAAATCTTCCGCGACACCCTCATCGAGCAGGCCGAGCAGGGCGTGGACTACTTCACCATCCACGCCGGCGTCCTCCTCCGCTTCATCCCGCTCACCGCCAGCCGCATGACCGGCATCGTCTCCCGCGGCGGCAGCATCATGGCCAAGTGGTGCCTCGCCCATCACCAGGAGAATTTCCTCTACACCCATTGGGACGACATCTGCAACATCATGGCCGCCTACGACGTCAGCTTCAGCATCGGCGATGGACTCCGCCCCGGCTCGATTGCCGATGCGAATGACCGCGCCCAGTTCGGCGAACTCGAGGCGCAGGGCGAGCTTACCCGCCGCGCCTGGGCCAAAGGCGTGCAAGTCATGAACGAAGGCCCCGGCCACGTCCCCATGCACATGATCGAGGAGAATATGGCGAAACAACTCGAGTGGTGCGGCGAAGCCCCCTTCTACACCCTCGGGCCGCTCACCACCGACATCGCCCCCGGCTACGACCACATTACCAGCGGCATCGGCGCCGCCATGATCGGCTGGTATGGCTGCGCCATGCTCTGCTACGTCACGCCCAAGGAACACCTCGGCCTGCCGAATAAAAAAGACGTCAAAGACGGCGTCATCACCTACAAAATCGCCGCCCACGCCGCCGACCTCGCCAAAGGCCACCCCGGCGCCCAATACCGCGACAACGCGCTGAGCAAAGCCCGCTTCGAATTCCGCTGGGAAGACCAGTTCAACCTCAGCCTCGACCCCGTCACCGCCCGTGAGTTCCACGACGAAACCCTCCCGCAAGAAGGCGCCAAAAGCGCCCACTTCTGCAGCATGTGCGGCCCGCACTTCTGCAGCATGAAGATCACCGAAGACGTCCGCAAGTATGCCGCCGAGCAGGCGATCTCTGAAGATGAGGCACTGAAGAAAGGCATGGAGGAGAAATCGAAGGAGTTCGTGGAGAAGGGCTCGGAGGTTTACGCCAAGGCATAAATGGATCTCCCCCCCAATATGTGTGACATCGCTGCCTTGGAAGCATTGAAACAGTCAATCGTGACGCGCGACGCACGAGAGATATATCACGAACATCTGATGGGCCATAATCTGTGGCTGTTTGAGAAGCGAATGAAGCTGCCAAACGCTCCGCGCAGATATGACGAACTCAAAGGATACGTGTCCCAAAAGCTCGGTTTGAGCTTTAACAATGTCGCTATAATCGGAAGTGCTAAGACGGACTTCAGTTTCAATCCATCGAACGATTTCAGCTTGTTCTCAGATAGTTCCGATATTGATTTCGCATTGGTTTCTACTCGTCACTTTTATCGCTTTTGGGACGCTTATACCGAGGTGGCCCGCAAGAATTATCTCCCGAATTACAACAGAATCACTGGGTCCATCTTCAGGAAATTCGTAGAGATTTCAGAAAGACATCCGATACATCATCCTCACTTTGAGGAGTGGCATAAGCAGGTGGGCTCTTTCAAAAAGGATATTCAAACCGGCTTCGGAATAATTCACGATATCAACTATCGGATATACGACTCTTGGGAAGCGGTGGAGACCTATCACACCGACGGAATCAACGAACTCAAAAAGAAGCTTTCAGACTAGGATTTATATGGCAAATACCATTGACTCAATAAAGGTAGAGACGAGGGAGGTTAAGTGGCTGGAGGAAAAATTTAAGGCCGGCTTTTTGACAGTTGATAATAGCTTTCAACGTCGCTATGTTTGGACGAAACCCAACCAAGTTTCCTTGATCGAAACTATCTTGTTTGGGTACCCGATACCTGAGATCTACCTGTGGACACGTGGAACTGATCCGAATACAGGCGACACCAATTTGAGCATTGTTGATGGCCAGCAACGACTTGGAGCTGTTTTTAAATTCCTGAACGGAGATTATAAGCTGACAACCAGCGGTCTCGAATTCAAAAATGCTGATTACAAGGGTAAGGTTTTTCTTGGACTTAGCGACGATCAAAGGAGTGCAATTTGGAAGTATCCTTTCTCGGTTCGCTTCGTCAGTGAAAACATTGAAAGAGAAGAGATCGTTAAGATGTTTCTGCGCTTGAACAGCAGTAACATGGCACTTAATCCGCAGGAATTGAGAAACGCGGAGTTCAATGGGAAATTTATTGAGCTCGCTGCTGAAATCGCCGGTAATTCGTTTTGGGTAGACAACAAGTTGTTCAACCTGCTTGATCTTCGGAGAATGTTGGATGTCCAGTTTGTGAGTAGTATTCTGATCTTCTTCCGAAAGGGAATTAATGAAGAGACTGATCAGGCTACGTTGAATCGCATTTACGATTTATATAACGAAACCTATGAGGAGGCTGACCAAGACCGCGCTTTGTTTGATCAGCTTCTTCTGGATGCAAGAACTATCATCGATAATCAGGAAATTGTTAAAGAGTTCCTTCGAAGAAAGACTCATTTATACACGCTTTTTATTGCGCTGTATTTTTTCCGTAATCAGAACATCCCAGTTACGCAGATCTTCTCTGATGCATATCGAGAGTTCGTTGAAGTATACGCTGCAGGAGAAGTGGGCGATCCCAACACGCAGGTTTTAATTAACGAATACAAAATCCTCAGTAATGAGGGCGTGCAAAAAAAAGGCGAACCGATTGCGGAGATTCGAGATTGTTCGTGATTTTTTGATGGCTAAAGCTGTCGCACAACCAGCCAATGCCGACGGTGGAGCCGCTGCGGCTGTGAAGGCGTAGTAAGATTAAGGAAATTAGAAAAACTGGGGATCAGGGACATTCTGAAACCCTGTGTATATTTCGCGCATGGCAACGGAGACCATCACTTTGGAATTGGATGCTTATGAGAAGCTTCGCTCCGCAAAACGGATCGGTGAATCGTTTACCGAAGTGGTGCGCAGGGTTGTGTGGCCGAATGTGCCAGCGACTACTACTTCTTTGCAGGAGTATTTTCATCAAGAGAACTAGGGGTCAGGCGACAAATCTTGACAGTATGCGAGTTTATTTAGTCGCAACCTCAAGCTCTAGCTAGGGTGCGCAAGCGGTTTGCAAAGCTTTGGCCTTTTCTGGGCATTAGACGTTGATTTTTTGAATTTTCGTGTATATTTCGTGCATGGCGACGAAAACCATCACCTTGGAACTGGATGCCTACGAAAAGCTTCGCTCCGCAAAACGGAGTGGCGAATCGTTCACCGAGGTAGTGCGCAGAGGTGTCTGGGTGGATGCTCCCGCGACCAGCACTTCTCTGCGGGAGTATTTCCACCAGGGAGGCAGCGGCATCAGTGACAGGTATCTGGATGCGGTGGAAGAAGCGGCGAAACATGATCCGATTCCAGACAACCCATGGGACTGATTCTCGATACGAATTTCATCGTGACGGCCGAGCGGGAATCGAAGCGCGGGATGACCACTATGATTGACCGCTTTTTCGCGGCCTATTCTAGTGAAACGTTCTTCATCACCTTTACCATAGCCGGGGAATTGGCCTGCGGCCGCTCGGCTGCTCCGAAACAGGATTGGGAAAAGCTGTGTCGTCCTTACCCGATATTGCCATGGACCAATGACGTTTCCTGGAAATACGGCGAAATTTACCGGCTGCTCGCCGCGAACGGACAACTTATCGGCACAAACGACTTGTGGATCGCGGCGACCGCTTCGGTGAATGGCATGGGAGTGGTTACGAATAATGTGGAAGAGTTTAAGCGCGTGCCTGGGCTGGCGGTGTTGTCGTATTAATTGAGGACGCCTCTCGTAATCGAAATCCTTGCACCGCGCATGCAGCTCGCCTAACCTCCTATGGAAATTTGCAAGGGGAAACGTTGAGCGTGAATTGAATTTTGGTGCGCGGGTGGTGGGTTACATGGTGGGCGGTGAGGGCTGGATGGTGATCGTGGGTGCTTTTGCGGAACGCTTCCGCTTCGAGGGATTGAGCTGCAATGGTGGTTTCAGCTTCCAAAGTTAACTCGCTCGCTCCCGCTCGTCTCGCCCTGCGGGCTGGCCTTTGGCCAGTTTCCCCCGAGCGCTCCCGCGCTCCGGTGGTCTATCCGTGCGTGTCCTCGTGGTTAGCGGGCGGGACAGCACAAGTTGACTCATACG
>Ga0157374_10000126_pt1 | contig 69928 bp, 53 predicted proteins | sample M25metaG_FD_115308 | JGI IMG/M metagenome (GOLD analysis project Ga0157374, IMG submission 115308) | Miscanthus rhizosphere microbial communities from Kellogg Biological Station, Michigan, USA - M2-5 metaG | ecosystem: Host-associated > Plants > Roots > Rhizosphere > Soil | place: USA: Michigan...
GCTCGACGCCTATCGCGTCGGCGGCACGGCCAGAATCCGGCAGGCGTCGCTCGATGCTGCCCTCCGTCAGGCAGAGATCGAGCTCGAATTCGTGAGCGGTTGGGAGATTCCATAAGATGACGAACCGAATCCACGCCATCTCGGCCGCCATCGCTCTCGCGACCGGTGTCGCCGCCTGTGCCACCGCCTGTGCCACCGCCGGTTCCTCCGCCCGTGCCACCGCCCGTGCCGCCACCCGTGCCGCCACCCGTGCCGCCACCCGTGCCTCCGCCACTGCCGTGGTCGCCTCCTCCAGTACCGCCACTCGGGCTACCTCCGCCGCGGCCTCCACCGCGACTGCCCCCGCCGCCAACGCCGCCAACGCCGCCGTTGCCGCCAGCGAAGCCGCCGTTGTTCGAACCCGCCGCGGTAGTGCCGTTGTCAGTACCGCCCACATCGATGCTGAGCAATTTGAGACACGCTTCCGAGCTGGGGTTCGCAGCGCACGGATCCGCGGCTGCGGAAGTATCGGTCGCATCGCTTTGAGCGGCCTGCGTGTCCGGCGAAGTTTGCAAAGCGGGTGATGTAGCAGTGTTGTCATCGCCGCTCGCCGCAGCGGTGAGCAACCATCGAGCTATACCGTCATCGGGTGGCATCGCCTGTACGGGCGATCCCAAAAGAAGTGCGATTACTCCGGCCAGCGAGACTCCGATCGCTTTCGCAGATGTGTAGGAGTCCTTAATATTGACGATGCTCTTCATGGTTATCCCCCGATGCGACCGGCGACCCGCTGCCGCCGTCATCTCGCGTGTAGCTGCGCGAGTACGGCAGTTCCAGCGTCGCGCGGCAAAGCGCGAATTCGCGTGATGTACGAGGGGTCTACTGCGATAACCGTGCCATCGGGCGCTAAGGCGTGCTGCACACGGCGAGCGTTCGGAGCTTGCTCGTCGCCACCGCGGAAATGCGCCAAAAACGTTTCACGTCTGATACGCGAATGAAGGGAAGACGTGCAGCGCGGCGCGCGGCGTATAGGCGGGAAGACGAGGCAATCGCCCGGATGCCGGGCGTGTCAGGCGCCCTGAAGTTCGTGACGCGCCAGGCGCAGTTCTGAGACGGGGATGTGGCATCGAATCAAATGGCCGTTTCCGGCGTCCGCAAACGGCGGGTCCTGTTGCTCGCATATTGCGCCGAGCTTGCGTGGACAACGTGTCTGGAACACGCAGCCTGAGGGCCGCGCAGCAGCGCTGGGCGGTTCACCGTACAGACGGACGCGAGGGATCCGTGCTTCGGACGGATCGCCGGGCAGTGACGGTACTGCCGATAAAAGCGCCTCGGTATAAGGGTGATGGGGGCCGTCGAACACGTCGCGCGCGGCGCCGATCTCGACCAGACGACCGACGTACAGCACGGCGATTCGGTCGGACACGTAGCGCACGACGTCGAGGTCGTGAGAGATGAACACATAGCTCACGCCTCGTGCGCGCTGAAGATCGACCAGCAGATTGAGGATGGCTGCCTGGACGGAGACATCGAGCGATGATGTCGGCTCGTCGCAAACGACGATGCGCGGATCGCCCGCGAATGCCCGCGCGATCGCAACGCGCTGCTTGAGCCCGCCCGACAGCTGACGCGTGCGCGAGCCGAGATATCGGCGCGGCAGACGCACTGCATCGATGAGCGAGGCGAGCCGCGCATCGTGTGCGGTGCCGCGCAGTGCCGCAAGCTTCGATAGTGCGCGGCCGATCAGATGTTTGACCGAGTGCGCCCGATTGAGCGCGGCGTCGGGGTTCTGGAAGACGATTTGCAGCGACTTCACCTGATTGTCGTCACGTCGTTGAACGCGCGATGGCAACGCTTTGCCGTCGAGTTCGATCGTAGCGCCGGGATCGGGCGCAATGAGTCCGACGATGAGCTTTGCGAGCGTGGTCTTCCCGCTGCCGGACTCGCCGACCAGCCCGAGCGTTTCTCCCGCTGCGAGCGTGATCGAGACATCGTCGACGGCGCGCACGGCCTGGCCGTTGCGCACGAACGTCTTCGAGACGGACGCGGCGCGCAACACCGGCGAGCGATCCCGAACACCGGGCGGCGCTTCGACGCGTTGAGCGCCATCATCGCCGGAAGCCCCGCGTTCGCGCGGCAATGCGTGGGCCTCCTCATGCCGATGGCAGCGCGCCATCTGGACACCGTTGGGCGCGTTGAACCGATGCGGAGGCGGCGCGACCTGCCGGCAGCGTTCTTCCACCAGCCGGCAACGCTCGGCATAAGCACAGCCGCGCATCGCGGCGCCAAGCGGAGGCGGGCTGCCCGCGATCGTATCGAGACGCTCAGTATCCTTGCTTCGCGCGCGTTGGGGCAGGCAGCGCAAGAGCCCGACCGTATAGGGGTGATGTGGTGCGCGGAATACATCGGCACTCGCGCCCTCTTCGACGAGACGCCCCGCATAGAGCACGCCGACGCGGCTGCACATGCGGCCAACCACAGCCAGGTTGTGACTGATGAACAGCACCGCGGTGCCGAGCTCGTCGCGCAACTGCGCTACGAGGTCGAGGACTTCGGCTTCGACCGTCGCATCGAGCCCCGTCGTCGGTTCGTCGAGCACGAGCAGCGCCGGATTCGCGGCAAGCGCCATCGCGATCACGACGCGCTGCTGCATGCCGCCCGACAACTGATGCGCATAGGCTTGCATCACCTGCCGTGGCGCCGCGATATGTACGCGCTCGAGCATATCGAGCGCCCGCGCTTCGCCCTCGGCGCGCGAAACGCCGTACGCCATTTCGAATGCTTCGGACACCTGAAGCCCCACGCTGAGCGACGGATTGAGCGCACGCGAGGGATCCTGGTAGACCATCGAAACCGTGTGAGCCCGCATCTTACGCAAGGCCTCGGCATCGAGCGTCGCGAGATCGCGGCCGGTGACCTCGATGCGCCCTGCCTTGATGCGACCGTTGCGCGGCAAGTAGGCCATGGCCGCCAGCGCCAGCGTGGACTTGCCGCAGCCCGATTCGCCGACGAGGCCGTAGGCCTCGCCGCGGCGCACGCGGAACGTGACGTCGCTGAGCACCTCGCGTTCGCGCGACCGTACGCGGTACGCAACGGTCAGCCCGGTGACCGCGAGTACGTCGTCATCGGCGCGCGCGGTCACGTCGAGGATCGGAAAATCGTTGGGCGCGGGCCGGCTCATCGGTCGAGCGCTCCTTGCACGCCATCGGCGGCGAGGTTCACCCCGACGATGAGCGTCGCGATGGCCAGCGCATCGAAGACAACGGTCCACCATGCGCCGCCGGTCATCAGCGCATACGATTCCGAGAGCGCGAGCCCCCAGTCCGGGGAGGGCGGCGCGACGCCGAAGCCCAGAAACGAGAGTGTGGCGACAGCGAAGATCGCGTAGCCCAGGCGCACCGTGCCTTCCACGACGATCGGCGGCAGGATGTTCGGCAAGATCTCGACGAACATGATGTAGAGTGCGTGCTCGCCGCGCAATTGAGCCGCGGCGACGTACTCGAGATGACGCTCGGCGAGCACCGCGGTGCGGACGGTGCGCGCAGTGATCGGCATGAACGTGAAGCCGATCACGAACACGACCGTTGCGCTCGATGCACCGAGTGCGGCAAGCGCGGCCAATGCGACGACGACGAGCGGCAACGCGAGCACGGCATCGATGAGGCGGCCCGCGAGCTTGTCGAACCAGCCGCCGACATAGCCGAGAACGAGCCCGAGCGCGGTACCCGCGAGCGTACCCACGAGCGTGGCGAGCGGCGCGATTCCGAAGATATCGCGCGCACCGACGATGACCCGCGAGAACACGTCGCGCCCGAGCTGATCGGTACCGAACCAGTGCGCCCGATCGGGCGGGGCCAGCGAATTGAGCGGGTCCGACGCATAGGGGTCGTGCGGCACGAGCCACGGTCCGAGGAGCGCGCAACCGAGCCAGAATCCGACCAGCAGCGCGCCGCAGATGAAGCTCGGCGAGCGCAGCAGTGCGCGCAGCGTCTCGAAGCGGGGCTCGCTGGGCGGATCGGCACGCGTTTCGGCGCCAGGCGGATGCGTGTGCGTGCTCATTGCGTGCCTGCCTTGTTTCTGCGCGGATCGAGCGAGGCGAGCAGCGCGTCGGCGAGCAGATTGGCGAAGGTATAAACGATGCCCACGCACAGCACGCCCGCTTCGAGCATCGGAAAATCCTTCGCCGTCGCAGCGTTGTAGATCAACAAGCCGATGCCCTGATAGTGAAAGAGCGTTTCGACGACGACGAGCCCGCCGACCATGTAGCCGAGCTGGGTCGCGGCCACCGTGACGGTGGGCGGCAACGCGTTGCGCAGCACATGGCGCAGGACGACGACATGCGGCGGCAATCCCTTGAGGACGGCGGTGCGCGTGTAGTCCGCATCGAGCGCTTCGACTGTCCCCGAACGCGCCATCCTGGCGATGTAGCCGAACAGTACGAAAACGAGCGGCAGCGCCGGCAGAATCAGATGCCGCAAGGCCGTGACGGCACTGGCGTTGGGCGGATAGACGGCTTCGGTGGGCAGCCAGCGCAGCCAGACGCCGAATACGAGAATCAGCACGATGGAGGAAACGAATTCAGGCACGACGGTGGCCGACATGCCGACGATCATCAGCGTGCGATCGGGCCAGCGTCCCTCGTGCAAGGCGGCCCAGACGCCGCTCGCGATACCGAGCGGTACGACGATCACGAACGCAAGCGCGGCGAGTTTCGCCGAGTTGGCGAGCGCATGCGCGACGAACGGCGCAACGGGCTCGCGAAACGCGTATGAGACACCCATATCGCCGCGTAAGAATCGCGAGATCCAGTGGGCATATTGCAGCAGGACCGGCTTATCGGCGCCGAGCTGGTGATCGAGCGCCGCCACGGCGCGAGGATCGGCAAGCGGGCCGAGAATGGCGCGCCCGATATCGCCCGGCAGCAATTGACCGAGCGCGAAGACGAGCGCCGAGAGCAACGCGAGCGTGATGAGCGCGAGCGCGCCACGTTCGAGCAGAAACAAGGCGATGCGCGCCGAGTTGCCGCGCGCCCGGGGGTGGCGAAAGAGGGAAGCGATGGCAGCCATGCGGTCCGATGCGAATGTGGCTGGAGTTCAGGCGGACGTCGTCGCGCGATCGAAATACAGTTGCGAGATGGCGGTATAGCGAACACCTTTGACCGATTTGCGCACCGCCGCGAGCTGGTCGAAGAAGTACGGAATGATGACGGGCGTTTCGTCCAGCAACAGCGTTTCGATCTGCTTGGCCATCCGTTTTTGCTCGGCGATATCGAGCGCACCCACGAACTTTGCGACGAGCCCATCGTATTGCAGGTTCTTGAAATGCGCCGCGTTCCAGGCGCCGTTGCTCGTGAGCGGCGCATTGAGGAAGAGATTCGGCACACCGCGGTGTCCGTAATCGGTGATGCCCATCGTCGAATCGAGCCAGTCCGATTTGCCGAACGTTCCCGAGCCGTAGTAGAGCCCCTGACTTTCGATCTTGAGATTGAGCTTGACGCCGATCGCGCGTGCGGCGTTTTGCACGACCACGGCCAGATCGGGAATCTCCATGAATTTTTCGGTCGTGAGGGTCGCTTCGAAGCCGTTGGGGTGGCCCGCTTGCGCGAGCAATGCCTTGGCTCGCTGCAAGTCGACCTTGCGCTGCGCGACCGATGTATCCGACGAGGCAAACACGGGCGCGAACGGATGATCGTTGCCGAGTTCGGCCCGTCCCTTGAACAGGCCCTTGACCAAAAGATCGCGATCGAGGCAAAGCGCGAGTGCCTGGCGCACGCGCTTGTCGTTGAACGGCGCCTGATCGCAACGCATATGAATCTGACGATGTGCGCTCGAACGCACGGAGAGCACTTCGAAATCGCCGCTGTTCAGAATGCCGGCGCCGCCTTGTACGGTGAAGTCGCCCATGACATCCGCGCGGCGCCCGAGCAACGCGAGGATCTGGGCCTGTTGGTCGGCATAGAACGAAAACTCGACACGCGACGGCAGCGCCTTGTCGCCCCAATAGTCAGGATTCCGAACGAACGACGCAGCCACTTTGGGCTGGTACTTGTCGAGCTTGAACGGGCCCGTGCCGATGAAAGTCTTCTCGTATCCCCCGGTGTAGTTCGCCGGCAGGATGACCGCATTGTAATTGTCGGACGAGACGTAGTAAGGGAAGTTGCCGTTCGGCGCATCGAGATGAAACGCGACCGTTTCGTCGTCCACCGCGCGCGTGCCGCCTTTGGACAGGACTCCCTTGAGCATGGAGAGTGCGGCCGAGCCGCTCGCGGGGTCGGCCAGCCGATCGAACGTCGCAACGACATCCTTGGCGCTCAGGACTTGCCCGTCGTTGAACTTCACGCCCGAACGCAATTTGAAGGTCCATACGTCGCCCTTTGCGTTCGGCTGCCAGGACAACGCGAGGGCGGGCCTCAAGCCGCCGTTGCCCGGCGCTCGATGGGTGGCCGCGGCGCTGCTCGCACCGCTTTCGTCGTCGACGAGGAACTCGCCCGTCTGTGCGATGAGCGCGAGCCCTGCGGCGTCGGCAACGGTGAGCGGGTCGACCGCGCCCGCCGGCGTCAAATGGGCCACCCGAATCGTGGCGCCGCCGCCGGGCGTCTGCGCCCGCGCCCGCTGCGGCAACGCCAGGCCCCCGACGGCAACCGCCATGCCCGAAAGTCCCATGACGCTCGCGTAGCGCAGCAATTCGCGCCGCGTGACGCGCTGCGCGAGGTATTCGTCGATGGCGTGATTGCCGAGTTCGCCGGCATCGCGGCGCAGGGCTTCGAGGGCGTGCGGCAAGGTGAGGCGGGCTTTCATCGATGCGTATTCCGGTTCGTTTTGAAGTGCGCGCGCGGGAAAGCGGCGGCGACGAGCGGTACTGCGATGACGAGCGTGCGTGCAGTGTAACGCGAGTTGCGGATAGCGTTGCGCAACTTGTGCGCCGATGTCGACGTGGTGTCGACTTGGCTTGTCACGCGCCGATAAAAGAAAACCCGCCGATGCACAGGTCATCGGCGGGTCGGACAAGCTAGAACGAGGCGGGTTACTTGCCCTTCGAATTGATGATGGCGTCGGACACCTGGGTCGGTGTCTCGGCGTAGTGCTTGAACTCCATCGTATAGGTGGCGCGTCCTTGCGTGAGCGAGCGCAACGAGGTGGAATACCCGAACATTTCCGCGAGCGGCACCTCGGCGCGAATCGACTTGCCGCCCCCGCCCGCGATATCGTCCATGCCCTGCACGATGCCGCGCCGGCCCGAGAGATCACCCATCACATTGCCCATGAAATCCTCGGGCGTCTCGACTTCGACGGCCATCATCGGCTCGAGCAGCACCGGCTTTGCGCGGCGCATCGCTTCCTTGAACGCCATCGAGCCGGCCATCCGGAACGCGTTTTCGTTCGAATCGACGTCGTGGTACGAGCCGAACGTCAGCGTGACCTTGACGTCGACGACGGGATAGCCCGCCAGAACGCCGCTTTTCAGCGTCTCCTGAATGCCTTTGTCGACGGCCGGGATGAACTCGCGCGGCACGACACCGCCCTTGATCGCATCGACGAATTCGTAGCCCTTGCCTGGCGGCTGCGGCTCGAGCTTGATGACGACGTGACCGTACTGGCCGCGCCCGCCCGATTGCTTGACGAACTTGCCCTCGACGTCCTCGATGCGGGTACGCACGGTCTCGCGATAGGCCACTTGCGGCTTGCCCACCGTCGCTTCGACGTTGAACTCGCGCTTCATCCGGTCGACGAGAATTTCGAGGTGAAGCTCGCCCATGCCGGAGATGATCGTCTGGCCGGACTCTTCGTCAGTCTGCACGCGGAACGACGGATCCTCCTGCGCCAGGCGATTGAGCGCGATACCCATCTTTTCCTGGTCGGCCTTCGTCTTCGGTTCGACGGCCTGCGAGATCACCGGCTCCGGGAAAATCATCCGTTCCAGGATGATCGGGTTGGCCGGATCGCAAAGCGTGTCGCCCGTCGTCGCCTCTTTCAGGCCGACCGCGGCGGCGATGTCGCCGGCATAGACCTCCTTGATTTCCTTGCGGTCGTTCGCATGCATCTGCAGAATCCGGCCGATGCGCTCCTTCTTGCCCTTCGTCGAATTGAGCACCGTGTCGCCCGAATTGACGAGGCCCGAATAGACGCGAAAGAAAATCAGTTGACCGACGAACGGATCGGTCATGATCTTGAACGCGAGCGCCGAAAACGGCTCTTCGTCGCTCGGATGACGCTCCGCTTCGCGATCGTCCTCGTCATGCCCGAGGATGGCGGGCACGTCGACAGGCGAGGGCAGGTAGTCGATGACGGCATCGAGCATCGCCTGTACGCCCTTGTTCTTGAAGGCGCTGCCGCAGAGCATCGGCACGATCTCGTTGGCGATCGTGCGTTTGCGCAGGCCGCCCTTGATCTCGTCTTCGGTCAGCGAGGTGTGGTCTTCGAGATACTTTTCCAACAACTCTTCGCTGGCCTCCGCGGCCGCTTCCACCATTTTCTCGCGCCACTCGTCAGCCGTAGCCTGCAGTTCGGCCGGAATGTCGCGGTACTCGAATTTGACGCCCTGGCTTTCGTCGTCCCAGATGATGGCTTTCATCTTGACGAGATCGATGACACCCTGGAAGTGCTCTTCGGCACCGACCGGAATCTGGATTGGCACCGCGACGCCCTTCAGGCGTTCGCCGATCTGGCGCTGCACGCGAAAGAAATCGGCGCCGACGCGATCCATCTTGTTGACGAACGCGATGCGCGGCACCTTGTACTTGTTCGCCTGCCGCCAGACCGTTTCGGACTGCGGCTGTACACCGCCCACCGAGTCGTAGACCATGCAGGCGCCATCGAGCACGCGCATCGAACGTTCGACTTCGATCGTGAAGTCGACGTGCCCGGGGGTGTCGATGATGTTGATGCGGTGCTCTGGATAATTGCCGGCCATCCCTTTCCAGAAGGCGGTCGTCGCGGCGGACGTGATCGTGATGCCGCGCTCCTGCTCCTGCTCCATCCAGTCCATCACGGCCGCGCCCTCGTGAACCTCGCCGATCTTATGGCTCACGCCGGTGTAGAACAGGATACGTTCGGTGGTCGTGGTCTTGCCGGCATCGATGTGAGCGCTGATGCCGATGTTTCGGTAGCGCTCGATGGGAGTCTTGCGGGGCACGTCGATCTCCTTGCAAGTGGGCGCGTCAACCGGACCGGGCGCCATCGCCCGGATATTGCACGCCGCGTTTATTGCAGACCTAGAAGAATAGCGCCTCGGCAAGGCTTTTGCAGCGATCCCTGGAGAGGGGGATGACCGATTCGGGGTTGCGGCGCCTCGGCCACGGCCCCCAAATCTGGCGTCCGCCGCGGGCTCAGCCCGGCTGGGGCAGCCCTTGTATCTTCATGCCGGGCTTGATGCCCTTGGCCGCGAACCAGCCTTTGCTCATCTCGAGCGCATAGACGCCATTGTTGCGTGGGCAATGATTGTTGGTGGTTTCCGCCTGCATTTCGTCGATATCGGTAACCGTACCGTCGGCGCGCATGAACGCGATGGAAAGCGGAATCAGCGTGTTCTTCATCCAGAAACAGTGCACGGCCGTTTCGCCGAACACGAACAGCATGCCTTCGTTCGGCGCGAGTTCGGTGCGGTACATGAGGCCCTGCTCGCGGTCCGCATCGTTGGCGGCGACGGCCGCATCGATGACGAACATGCCCGCCCTCAACTTCACGCGCGGGAATTCCGATGGCTGCTTCGCTCCGGCTGGGAGGGCTTGCGCAAAGGCGGCCGCACCGGCAAGCAAGGCGGCAGGTATGGCGAGGACCGCGATGCTGCGCGTAATCCATGAACGAAGGCTCACTCCCACGACACCCCTCCTTAGGGTCTTTGACCAGTCCACGCGCATCTTACGCGAGGGCGACAGGCCGAAGCAAAACGAAAAGCAAACAAAAAGATAAAAAAACAAAAAGGCAGGCACCTTGCGGCGGCCTGCCTTCGAACGCCGTTAAGAACGGCAAACTGCGTGTTCTTGACTGCGTCTTTACAACAAACTTACTCCGAAGCGGCCGAAGCGGCTTCTGCCTTCGCAGCCTTCTTGTGCGACTTCTTGTGATGCTTCATTGCCTTCTTGGCGGGAGCCGAAGCGGCAGCCGGAGCGGCAGCCGAAGCGGCTTCCGTCGACGAAGCTTGTGCGAAAGCAGCCGTTGCGAACAGGCCAGCGACCAGAGCGGCGATCAGTTTGTTCATGTCGTAAATCCTCAGCTTTAGTTAATTAACCAAATGACCCGGTCAATGAGTCATGTCGGTAAACGTGCCATCCACCTTTCGGTTGACAGCCGCATCGAACAATTTCTTGCCGGTGCGTCTGCGCGCTGGTGCCCAGTGCGGCCGCGGACAGTCCGCAAAGCACAAGCCTTCACGCGAATGCCGGACAGCTTCGGACGGCATCTGCGTCGAATAACGTGTGACCGGCCAAAGCGGTTGACTCCATGCATTGCGAGTCGTCGATTCTGCTTGTTCGGACGGGCAATTCGTGCCGTGCCGCTTGCGAACCGCCAGAAAAAAGTCTGGCATAACAGGGGCTTGGCTCGAAAACGAGCGTTGCGGGGCGCCGCGGATCATACGAGGCCGTGCCACGGGGCTTGCGCCGGTACGTCGCGCCATTCGCCCGGCGCGAGGCCGAGCGCGAAAAGATCGAGGGCGCCGATCCCCACCCGCACGAGCCGCAGTGTTGGAAAGCCGACGGCGGCGGTCATTCGGCGTACCTGGCGATTCTTGCCTTCGGTCAACGCCAGTTCGATCCACGTCGTCGGGATGGCCGCCCGGAAGCGGATGGGCGGCACGCGCGGCCAAAGTGCGTCGGGCGGATCGATCGCGCATACCCGGCATGCCCGCGTGACATAGTCGCCCAGATCGACGCCGCGCGCGAGCACCGCGAGCGCGTGCGCATCGGGCACGCCTTCCACCTGGGCCCAGTAGCGTTTGACGAGTTTGTGACGGGGCTCGGCAATGCGTGCCTGCAGGCGGCCATCGTCCGTAAGCAGCAAAAGTCCTTCGCTTTCGGCGTCGAGCCGTCCCGCCGGATAAACGTCCGGTACGCGCACCCAATCCGCGAGCGAGCTGCGCGTTTCATGTGACGAGAACTGGCAAAGGGTACCGAATGGCTTGTTGAAGGCGATGAGGCGCATGGGCGGCGGCTGGCACGGCGGCTGCGCGGGCACAACCCCCGAGCCGGCGTCTATGGCAAATGGCGGGATATTAATGCATAATACGGGACGGCAAGTCTTCTGTCTTATATAAGACATCAGAGCCAACGCTATTCCCCTCGCCGTTGCAACGCCGAGGCGAACTGCGGCGTGGTCGGCGCGCGTGGATGCCGTTCCGTGCTGCGGGCGCCGCATTTGCGACGTGGGCTAGAATAGCGAGCCAGCCGTATTTGCGCGGCTTCGTCAAGTACATCGAGACATGCGCAGCGAGCCGAACGCGGTGGAGACTGAGCCCCCGGTTTTGCCGTTTTCCGCTTGTTTTATCTGCACAGCCAACCCTGGAGTCGATCATGCCGTATCAGCACATCAAGGTCCCGACGGGCGGTGACAAGATCACCGTCAACGCGGACTACTCGCTCAACGTTTCGGACCAGCCGATCATTCCGTACATCGAGGGTGACGGTACGGGTTTCGACATCACGCCGGTGATGATCAAGGTGGTCGATGCGGCCGTCGAAAAGGCATACGGCGGCAAGCGCAAGATCCACTGGATGGAAATCTATGCGGGCGAGAAGGCGACCAAGGTGTACGGGCCGGACGTCTGGCTGCCCGAGGAATCGCTCGAAGTGCTCAAGGAGTACGTGGTTTCGATCAAGGGTCCGCTCACGACGCCGGTCGGCGGCGGCATCCGCTCGCTGAACGTCGCGTTGCGCCAGGAGCTGGACCTGTATGTCTGTTTGCGGCCGGTTCAGTACTTCAAGGGCGTGCCTTCGCCTGTGCGTGAGCCCGAGAAGACGAACATGGTCATCTTCCGCGAGAACTCGGAAGACATTTACGCCGGCATCGAATGGGCGGCGGAATCGGAGCAGGCCAGGAAGGTCATCAAGTTCCTGCGCGAAGAAATGGGCGTGAAAAAGATCCGCTTCCCGGAAACGTCGGGTATCGGCATCAAGCCTGTTTCGCGCGAAGGCACGGAGCGCCTCGTGCGCAAGGCGATCCAGTACGCGATCGACAACGATCGCCGTTCGGTGACGCTCGTGCACAAGGGCAACATCATGAAGTTCACGGAAGGCGCGTTCCGCGACTACGGCTATGCGCTGGCGCAAAAAGAGTTCGGCGCGGAGCTCGTCGACGGCGGCCCGTGGATGAAGTTCAAGAATCCGAAGACGGGCAACGACATCGTCGTCAAGGATGTGATCGCGGACGCCTTCTTGCAGCAGATCCTGCTGCGTCCGGCCGAATACGACGTGATCGCGACGTTGAACCTGAACGGCGACTACATTTCGGACGCGCTGGCCGCTCAGGTCGGCGGGATTGGCATTGCACCGGGCGCCAATCTGTCGGATTCGGTCGCGATGTTCGAAGCTACGCACGGCACGGCGCCGAAGTACGCAGGTAAGGACTACGTGAACCCGGGCTCGGAAATCCTTTCGGCGGAAATGATGCTGCGCCATCTCGGCTGGACCGAGGCGGCCGACGTCATCATCTCCTCGATGGAAAAGTCGATTCTGCAAAAGCGCGTCACGTATGACTTCGCGCGCCTGATGGAAGGCGCGACGCAGGTATCGTGCTCGGGCTTCGGTCAGGTGCTGATCGAGAACATGTAAGCGGGCGTCGCAGGCCCTGCGAACCCAAAGTCGTGAAGTAGGAGAACGCCGATAGACCCGATGGTTTGTCGGCGTTTTTCGTTTTTGATTGCCGTGCCATCCGGCGGCCGTCCATCATCAATTCCAGCGGGTAGTCGTTCGCGCCCGAATTTGCCGCGAAACGCACGATTTGGAAGCCGTTCGTCTCGACAATGCGGACGAAGAGGCGAAGCGCTTCCCGTCGATCCATTGTTGATAGGAATTGAACTGTGCTGGCACTCCTGCCCGCTTTATACGATGTGCAATAACGAGAACAATGCGAAGCATGCCGGGCGCGGCGCTCGGTAATCAGCTAACAGGAGCGACTCATGCAAGATCAATCTTTCCATCGTCCAGCATCAGGCGTTGCCATCGTCACGGGCGGCTCGCGGGGCATCGGTCGGGCTATCGCGCTGCGGCTCGCGAAGGACGGCTTTGCGGTAATCGTGAACTTCGCAGGCGGTGAATCGAGCGCAGCGGAAGTCGTGCGCCAGATTGCCGACGCGGGCGGTCGAGCCCATGCGGTGCAAGCGGACGTCTCGATAGCCGAGGATGTCGAGCGACTCTATGCGACCGCGCAACGCGAATTCGGACGCGTCGATGTGGTCGTGAACAGCGCCGGCGTCATGTCGGTCGCGCCGATCGGGCAGGGCAATGTCGATGCTTTCGACAAGACGATAGCGATCAACTTGCGCGGTACGTATTTGATGATGACGCAGGCCGCGCAGGCATTGCCCGACGGCGGCCGGTTCATTGGCTTCTCTTCGAGCGTGATCGCGAAAAACTTTCCCGGATACGGCGCGTACATCGCGAGCAAAGCCGGCGTCGAAGGGCTCGTGCGTGTCTTTGCGAACGAACTGCGCGGCCGCAATATCACGGTCAACGCGGTCGCACCGGGACCGATCGCAACCGAGATGTTCCTTCATGGCAAAAGCCCGGAGCTTATCGAACAAATCGCGAAGCAGGCGCCGTTGGAACGTCTCGGCGAGCCGGAGGAAATCGCCAACGTCGTGTCGTTTCTGGCGGGCCCGGAAGGCCGATGGATCAATGGGCAAGTGTTGCGCGTCAACGGTGGCTTCGCGTAAAGCGGTACATATGCTTCGTTGCCTATGCGCGCAGGGGTGGGCAACCACCATCGCCCGCGCGCGAAAAAGCCCTGCGTTTTTGGGGCCAAGGCAGCGGATTTTTCGCGCGATACCGCCTCTTTTCGTTCATCGAACGGTCATTGTTCTGTGAGGATGTTCAAATCCTCGTTTCGCTCGATCGAAACGTGCCGCATTTATGACGTGGCGCAAAGAATTTGCGGATCGAGGGACGACAATGCGTTCATGCGTCGTTGAGGGCCAGCGGGTGAAGACGAGGGAAGGCGGTTCGCAAAATAAAAAAAACCCGGCCGAAGCCGGGTTTTCGAAGGCATTGCTTCAAACGATCTCAGGCAGCGGCCTGGATGTTCGATGCTTGCTTGCCCTTAGGTCCTTGTACGACCTCGAAGCTGACTTTCTGACCTTCCTTGAGCGTCTTGAATCCGTTCATCTGGATGGCCGAGAAATGTGCAAACAGATCCTCGCCGCCTTCATCGGGCGTGATGAATCCGAAGCCTTTCGCGTCGTTGAACCATTTGACCGTACCAGTTGCCATACCAACTTCCCCTGTAACTCATGTCCCACCACGAGCACGCTCGAAAAGCTCGACAGCCACATGCTTGCAGCCGCCCCCTCCGCACTAGCTCACCTCGGCATTTTTTCGTACTTGCACTTGTTGCAGCCAGCTGAAAAAAAGTGCCAGCTTGATTGTTGGTTCTCTTTAAAGAAGTGTCAAGAAAATTTTGAGATGTCGAGAAACGCACTTCGGATCGAGGGTTTTTCCCCCTTCCGCTGTGTGCGCTGGCGCAAGCGGGCGCGCTTGAAAAGTCGCATAATCGACGCACATGGGAATAGCGGATACGAGGTGCTCGGAACGGGCTGTTGCGCGGGCGCGGGAGAGCCGGCACGCGATGTGCGATACTCGAACGGGCTGCGCGCCCGGGCGTGGCGCCGCGGTGCGGCGACCGTCAATGGGGCACGGCGGGTTCGCACAGGCGCGGCGCGATGGCAGCATCGCACCGCGGCGGTGCTTCGACTACTGGTCGGTCGGGTTTTTGCAGGATTGCGGGGCTCACCGAGTTGTTTAGAATGGGTGTATGGCAATTATCCCGGACAGGCAGGACGGTACGGTCGTCGAGCGGCAGGAAAAGGAGCTGAAACCACCGTCCATGTATAAAGTAGTGCTGTTGAATGACGATTTCACGCCAATGGAATTTGTCGTGATGATCGTGCAGGAATATTTCAATAAAGACCGAGAGACCGCGACGCAGATCATGCTGAAGGTTCATCGTGAAGGTCGGGGAGTTTGTGGGGTCTACACGCGGGACATCGCGTCGACCAAGGTCGAGCAGGTTGTTACACACGCACGGCAGGCAGGGCATCCGCTGCAGTGCGTGATGGAGGAAGCATGATTGCCCAGGAACTGGAAGTCAGCTTGCATATGGCGTTCATGGAAGCACGCCAGGCGCGGCATGAGTTCATCACGGTCGAACATCTTTTGCTGGCGTTGCTGGACAATCCGACAGCTGCAGAAGTGTTGCGCGCGTGCGCGGCCAACATCGAAGATCTGCGCCAGAACCTGCGCAACTTCATTCATGACAATACGCCGACGGTACCCGGTACCGACGACGTCGATACGCAGCCTACGCTCGGCTTTCAGCGCGTGATTCAGCGCGCGATCATGCACGTGCAATCGACGTCGAACGGCAAGAAGGAAGTCACGGGTGCGAACGTGCTCGTGGCGATCTTCGGCGAGAAGGACTCGCATGCGGTCTACTACCTGCAGCAGCAGGGCGTGACGCGGCTCGATGTCGTGAACTTCATCTCGCACGGTATCGCGAAGACGAACACCAACGACGCGGCCAAAGCCGGCGACACGAGTCCGGAGTCGGAGGACGCCGCTTCGCAGAAAGAAACGCCGCTTGCGCAGTTCACGCAAAACCTCAATCAGATGGCCAAGGACGGGCGCATCGATCCGCTCATCGGACGCGAGTCCGAGGTGGAGCGTGTCGTCCAGGTGCTGTGCCGCCGCCGCAAGAACAATCCGCTGCTGGTCGGCGAGGCCGGTGTCGGCAAGACCGCCATCGCGGAAGGGCTCGCCTGGCGCATCACGCGCGGCGAAGTGCCGGACATTCTGGCCGATGCGCAGGTGTATTCGCTCGATATGGGCGCGCTGCTCGCCGGTACCAAATACCGTGGCGACTTCGAGCAACGGCTCAAGACGGTGCTCAAGGAACTGAAGGAGCGTCCGCACGCGATTCTCTTCATCGATGAGATCCACACGCTGATCGGCGCGGGGGCTGCATCGGGCGGCACGCTCGATGCGTCGAACCTGCTCAAGCCCGCGCTGTCCTCGGGCACGCTCAAGTGCATCGGCGCCACGACGTTCACGGAATACCGCGGCATCTTCGAAAAGGATGCGGCGCTGTCGAGGCGCTTCCAGAAGATCGACGTGACGGAGCCGACGGTCGAGCAGACCGTGGCGATTCTGCGCGGCCTCAAGTCCCGCTTCGAGGAGCACCACGGCGTCAAGTACTCGTCGGGTGCGCTTTCGGCGGCGGCCGAGCTGTCCGCGCGGTTCATCACGGATCGTCATCTGCCGGACAAGGCGATCGACGTGATCGACGAAGCCGGTGCGGCGCAGCGTATTCTGCCGAAGTCGAAGCAGAAGAAGACGATCGGCAAGGGCGAAATCGAGGAGATCATCTCGAAGATCGCGCGCGTGCCGGCGCAAAGCGTGTCGCAGGACGACCGCAGCAAGCTCCAGACGCTCGATCGCGACCTGAAGGCCGTCGTTTTCGGACAGGATCCGGCTATCGACGCGCTGTCGGCCGCCATCAAGATGGCGCGCGCGGGGCTCGGCAAGACGGACAAGCCGATCGGCGCCTTCCTGTTCTCGGGCCCGACGGGCGTCGGCAAGACCGAAGTGGCGCGGCAGCTCGCGTTCACGCTCGGCATCGAGCTCACGCGTTTCGACATGTCGGAGTATATGGAGCGCCATGCGGTGAGCCGTCTGATCGGCGCGCCGCCTGGATATGTCGGGTTCGATCAGGGTGGATTGCTGACCGAGGCCATCACGAAGAAGCCGCACTGCGTGTTGCTGCTCGACGAAATCGAGAAAGCGCATCCGGATATCTTCAATGTCCTGCTGCAGGTGATGGACCACGGCACGCTGACCGACAACAACGGGCGTAAGGCCGATTTCCGCAACGTCATCATCATCATGACGACGAATGCGGGCGCTGAATCGATGCAAAAGGGCTCGATCGGGTTCACGTCGCGCCGTGAGACCGGCGACGAAATGGCCGATATCAAGCGGATGTTCACGCCCGAGTTCCGCAACCGGCTCGACGCGATCATCAGCTTCCGCTCGCTCGATGAGGAAATCATCATGCGGGTCGTCGACAAGTTCCTCATGCAGCTCGAAGACCAGTTGCACGAGAAGAAGGTCGACGCCGTCTTCACCGACGCACTGCGCCACCATCTCGCGAAGCACGGTTTCGATCCGTTGATGGGTGCACGTCCGATGCAGCGGCTGATTCAGGACACGATCCGCCGCGCGCTGGCCGACGAACTGCTGTTCGGCAAACTGATGAACGGCGGCCGCGTGACAGTCGATGTCGACGAGAGCGACACGGTGCAGCTGACATTCGACGAGAATGCGGCGCCGCGCTCGCCCAATCCGGAGACGGTCGAAGTGGAGTGACGATCGGCCAGCGGTTCACGCGGCAATGCAATGCCGCGCGAGCCGCCGACAAAACAAGCGGCGCGGGCCACAACCCGCGCCGTTGCTTTTTATGCGGACGGAAGAACGACGGCGGCCCGCGCCGTCAGTGTTTGCCGGTGCTGCCGAAGCCACCGGCGCCGCGCTCGCTTTGCGCGAAATCGTCCACGATATTGAACTGCGCCTGAACGACCGGCACGATGACGAGCTGCGCGAGGCGCTCCATCGGCTCGATGGTGAATGTCGTTTGTCCGCGGTTCCAGGTCGAGATCATCAATTCGCCCTGATAGTCCGAATCGATCAGCCCGACCAGGTTGCCGAGCACGATGCCATGCTTGTGGCCGAGACCCGAACGCGGCAGGATCAGCGCCGCGTAGCCGGCGTCGCCGACGTGTATCGCCAAGCCGGTCGGCACCAGCGCGGTCTGACCCGGTTCGAGCACGAGCGACCGTTCGAGGCAGGCGCGCAGGTCGAGGCCCGCGCTGCCAGGCGTCGCGTAGGCCGGGAGCGTTTCGCGCATGCGCGCGTCCAGAATCTTGAGATCGAGTTTCATGCCGTTCGCAAAAGGAAGAACAACGAAAAAAATAGCTTCAGCCATCAGCGCGTGAGCGCGGGTGCCGCTAGGAAATCAGGCTCGCATCGGGAAGCCGGCGCGCGATCTCGCGAATGAGTGCGGCGGCGAGCGCGTTCTTGTCCATGCGGGCGAGCCGCGTGGTGCCGGACGCATCGACGAGCATGACCTCGTTGTCGTCGCGGCCGAACGTCTGCGGGCCCAGGTTACCGATCAACAGCGGCACGCCCTTGCGTTGCCGCTTTTCCCGAGCATGTGCTTCGAGTTCGCTGCTTTCGGCCGCGAAGCCGACGCAATAAGGTGCGTCGGGTAGCTGCGCGACCGTGGCCAGGATATCGGGATTTTCGACAAACGCGAGTGACGGCACGCGCCCATCGGCTGTCTTCTTGATCTTGTCGGCGCTTGCCTGATCGACGCGCCAGTCCGCGACGGCTGCAACCGCGATGAAGACGTCGCAATCGGCCGCCGACTGCATGACGGCGTCGTACATCTGCTGTGCCGTTTCGACGTCCTCGCGCGCGACGCCCCACGGCGTATCCAGCGATACGGGCCCCGCGATCAAGCGGACTTCGGCGCCGGCTTGCTGCGCTGCGCGGGCGAGCGCGAATCCCATCTTGCCGCTCGAGCGGTTGGTCAGTCCGCGCACGGGATCGATCGGCTCGAACGTCGGCCCCGCAGTGACCAGCACGCGGCGCCCGGCGATGCACTTCGGCTGAAAGAACGACGCGATGGCTTCATACGTGGCTTGTGGCTCCAGCATGCGCCCGTCGCCAATTTCGCCGCAGGCCTGGGCACCCGAGTCGGGGCCGAGCACGACGACGCCGTCCGCGCGCAGTTGTGCCACATTGCGCTGCGTGGCCGGATTCGCCCACATCTGCCGATTCATGGCCGGCACGACCAGCAACGGACAATCGCGAGCGAGGCACAGCGTGGAGAGCAGGTCATCGGCACGGCCGTGCGCGAGCTTTGCGAGAAAGTCCGCCGAAGCGGGTGCGATCACGATCGCCTGGGCCGTACGCGACAGATCGATGTGCGGCATGTTGTTGTCGATGCGCGCGTCCCATTGGCTGGTATAGACCGGGTGCCCGGAGAGCGCCTGCATCGTTACCGGCGTGATGAACTGGGTGGCAGCTTCTGTCATCGCAACCTGTACGGTCGCGCCCGCCTTCGTCAGAAGCCGTGTGAGCTCGGCAATCTTGTAGCAGGCAATACCGCCCGTCATGCCCAATACGAGGTGTTTTCCTGCGAGTTCTGCGGTTGCCAACGTTGCCTCCGGGGGCGCATGGGCGGAGCGCAAGCGCCGCGCGCCGAATCATCGACAAAATACGACGACGTGCGCGGGCAGTGCGCGCCGCACGCGCATCAACGCGCGCCGCGTACGCGCCGCAATTCGTCCAGTACGAGCAATATTGCGCCAATTACGATCGCGCTGTCGGCCAGATTGAACGTGGGCCAGTGCCAGCCGCCGACATGGAAATCGAGAAAGTCGACCACACGGCTATGTACGAGCCGGTCGATGACGTTGCCGAGCGCGCCGCCCATGATCATCGACAGCGCCGTGCAAAAGAGCCGTTGATTGCCGTGGCGCTTGAGCAGATAGACGATGACGAGAGCCGCGGCTACGCCGAGCGCGGTGAACGCCCAGCGCTGCCAGCCCCCCGCGGTCGCGAGAAAGTTGAACGCGGCGCCGCGGTTGAAGACCAGGAACAGATTGAAGAACGGCGTGAGCGCGTAGGGCGTGGCGTAGGCGAACACCTTCATGATCGCGATCTTCGTCAACTGATCGAAAAGAATGACGATGAGCGCGATGCCCAGCCAGGGGCCAAGCGTCGTACTGGTCGGTAGTGCGCGGGTCTTGGCCATTATGCAGCGCTCCTCGTCTCGCCTTCGCCGAACAGGTTGCTGAAGCAACGACCGCACAGCGTCGGGTGATTCGCATGTGCGCCCACATCGGCCCGGTAGTGCCAGCAGCGTTCGCATTTGAGGTATGTCGACGCATCGACTTCGACACCTTCATCGGCTTCCGTATCGACCTTGACCACCTGGGCGGCAGAGGTGATGAGCACGAACTTGAGATCGTCGCCGAGGCTCGCGAGTGCGTCGTAAGCGGGGCTGCTCGCGCGGATCGTCACTTCGGCCTGCAGCGACGAGCCGATCCGATTCGCGACGCGCGCCTCCTCGAGCGCCTTTGTCACATTGCCGCGCACCGCACGCAGCAGTGCCCATTTCTGGAGCAGCGAGCTGGCGTCCGGCACCTCGGGGTAGGCGTAGTAGGTTTCCGTGAAAATCGTGTCGCTGCCCGGCTGGAACACCTGCCACGCTTCCTCGGCCGTGAACGACAGGAACGGCGCCATGACGCGCAGCAAGCCTTGCGTGATGTGGTAGAGCGCCGTTTGCGCTGAGCGGCGCGCGCTCGAATCGGCCGCGCTCGTGTAAAGCCGGTCCTTCAGCACGTCGAGATAAAAACCGCCGAGGTCCTCCGAGCAGTACGTCATGAGCTTGGCGACGACCGGATGGAACTCGTACTTCTCGTAGTGGGCCAGAATGTCGCGCTGCAATTCGGCCGAAAGCGCCACGGCGTAGCGATCGATTTCGAGCCATTCGCTGGCCGGACGTGCGTCCTTCGCGAAGTCGAAGTCCGATAGATTCGCGAGCAAAAAGCGCAATGTATTGCGGATCCGCCGGTAGCTTTCCGTCACGCGCTTGAGGATTTCCTCCGAGATCGCGAGCTCGCCCGAATAGTCGGTCGAGGCGATCCACAGGCGAATGATCTCGGCGCCGAGCCGGTTGGCGACATCGTGTGGATCGATGCCGTTGCCGAGCGACTTGCTCATCTTGCGGCCTTCGCCATCGACGGTGAAGCCGTGCGTGAGCAGCGCGCGATAGGGCGCGCGGCCGTCTAGCATCGAAGCCGTCAGCAGCGAGGAATGGAACCAGCCTCGATGCTGATCGGAGCCCTCGAGGTAAAGATCGGCCGGGAACTGCGAGACATTCGCATGCGAGCCCCGCAGCACGTGCCAATGCGTCGTGCCCGAATCGAACCAGACATCGAGCGTATCGCGATTCTTTTCGTAGAGATTGGCGTCCTCACCGAGCAGCTCGCGTGCGTCGAGCGCCTGCCACGCCTCGATGCCGCCTTGCTCGACGCGCTGGGCGACTTCCTCGAGCAGCGCAAGCGTGCGCGGATGCAGTTCCCCCGTCTCCTTGTGGACGAAAAACGCCATCGGCACGCCCCATTGGCGCTGACGCGAGAGCGTCCAGTCGGGACGGTTCGCGATCATGCTGTGAAGCCGCTGCTTGCCCCATGACGGATAGAACGCCGTCGCATCGACACCGGCTAGCGCCGTTTCGCGCAGCGTCGCGCCGCCGTCCTTCGGCGTGATATCCATGCCCGCGAACCATTGCGAGGTGGCGCGGTAGATGATCGGCGTCTTGTGGCGCCAGCAGTGCATATAGCTGTGCGGGTACTTTTCGGTATGCAGCAGCGTGCCCGCCGCACCCAATGCTTCGACGATCTTGGGGTTGGCGCTCCAGATCGACAGCCCGCCGAAAAGCGGCAGCGACTCGGCGTAGCGGCCGTCTCCCATCACCGGGTTGAGGATGTCCGAATCGGCCAGACCGTGCGCCTTGCACGATTCGAAGTCTTCGACGCCATAGGCCGGTGACGAGTGAACGATGCCGGTGCCCGTGTCGGTCGTCACATAGTCGCCGAGGTAGATGGGCGACGTGCGCTTGTAGCCGGGATGGGCATCCGCGAGCGGGTGCGTGAAGCGCAGATTCGCCAGCTTCGCGCCCGGCGCGGCCGCCACGATCTGGCCGGTCAGGCCGAACAGGGCGAGGCTCGCTTCGACGCGCTCCTCAGCGAGGATCAGCATGCCGTTGGGCGTTTGCACGAGCGCATAGACGACTTCGGGATGAACGTTGAGCGCCTGGTTGGCCGGCAGCGTCCAGGGTGTCGTGGTCCAGATCACGATACCGCCTTGCGTGTCCGGCAACGCATTCAGCCCGAACGCCCGTGCAACGGGTTCCGTCTCGGCGAACGGGAAGAGCACGCTGACCGAAGGGTCGGTGCGGTCCTTGTACTCGACTTCGGCTTCGGCGAGCGCGGAGCCGCAATCGAAGCACCAGTTCACGGGCTTCAGACCGCGGTAGATGTAGCCCTTTTCGAGAATCTTGCCGAGCGCGCGGATTTCGCCGGCCTCGTTGCCGAAGTTCATCGTCTTGTACGGGTTGTCCCAATCGCCGAGCACGCCCAGACGCTTGAAGCCGGCCTTCTGCTTTTCGATCTGCTCGGCGGCGTACGCACGGGCCTTGCGCTGCACTTCGGCCGCCGGCAGCGACTTGCCGTACTGTTTTTCGATCTGGATCTCGATCGGCATGCCGTGACAGTCCCAACCGGGCACATAGGCCGCATCGAAGCCGGCCATATTGCGCGACTTGACGATGATGTCCTTGAGAATCTTGTTGACCGCGTGCCCGAGGTGGATGTCGCCGTTCGCATACGGCGGGCCGTCGTGCAGCACGAAGCGGGGCCGGCCTGCGCTCGCGGCGCGGATCTTCTCGTAGACACGCTCGTCCTCCCATTCCTTGACGCGCAGGGGTTCGCGCTTGGGCAGGTCGCCGCGCATCGGGAACGGCGTGTCGAGCAGGTTGACCGGATACTTGGCCTGGGGTTTGGAATCGGCTTTTTTGTCGCTCATGGTGAAATCGCTGAAAACGGTGGGCGCCTGTCCGCAGGCTCTCTTTACAGGTGTCGGACGGCCTCAGGCAAAGTAAGCGCGTGCGTTCGCGACATCGCGCGCAATCGCCGCGCTCAACGTTTCGAGATCGACGTACTTTTGTTCGTCGCGCAGCTTCTTCAGGAATTCGACGCGCACGAGTTTGCCATAGGCGTCCCCATGCCAGTCGAGCAGGTGCACTTCGAGCAGCACACGGCCGGAGTCGTCGACGGTCGGGCGCACGCCGAGGCTCGCGACGCCCGGTAGCGGCTCGGCCTCGATGCCGTGCACCCGCACGACGAAGATGCCGGCCAGCGCGGGGCGCTTGTGGGCGATCGGCAGGTTCAACGTCGGAAAGCCGAGGTCCCGCCCGAGCGAGAGCCCGTGCACGACATGGCCGCTGATGACGTAGTCGCGTCCGAGCGCGGCGCGCGCGGTGTCGAGATCGCCCGCGACCAGCGCGGCCCGCACGGCCGAACTCGAGATGCGCGCGCCGGCCGCGTCGGCGACGGTGTCCATTTGTTCGACCTCGAAGCCATGGCGCTCGCCGGCCGCGCGCAGCAAGGCGAAATCGCCTGCGCGCTTGGCGCCGTAGCGGAAATCGTCGCCGACCAGCACCCAGCGCGCGTGCAGGCCCGCGACGATGATGCGCTCGACGAACGTATCGGGCGACTGGCTCGCGAACGTGCGGTTGAAATGCTCGACGACGACCCGGTCCACGCCGTTCATGCGCAGCGCCTCCAGCTTGTCGCGCAGCATCGCGATACGCGGCGGCGCGCCGGCGGGATTGAAGAATTCGCGCGGATGCGGCTCGAACGTCATGACGCAGACGGGCAGGCCGCGCGCGCCGGCGGCTTCGCGCACGCGCGCGAGCAATGCCTGGTGACCGCGGTGGACACCGTCGAAATTGCCGATCGTCAGCGCGCACGGCGCGCGGCTTTCGGCATTGGGAAGACCGCGGAAGACTCTCACGATAACCGTCGAGTGAGCGGCGCGATGCCGCTAGGCCAAGGATCGATGCGCGCCTTGCCGGCGCCGCAAAACAAGAGATTATAAACGTTCGGGGCGTCGGGCGGCGCCGCCGTGGCTGGCTCGCAGGTCCCCAATGATAAAATCGCCGGATGAAGAACATCGTAATTCTGATTTCCGGGCGGGGCAGCAATATGGAAGCGATCGTGCGCGCGGCGGCGCACGAAGGGTGGCCCGCCCGCATCGCCGCCGTCATCGCGAACCGTCCCGACGCATCCGGGCTCGCGTTCGCCGCGCGCGAAGGCATCGCCACGGCCATCGTCGATCATCGCGAGTATCCCGAGCGCGAGGTGTTCGACGCCGCGCTCGCGCGTGTCGTGGACAGCTTCGCTCCTGACCTCGTCGTCCTTGCCGGCTTCATGCGTGTGCTGACCACCGCTTTCGTCGAACGCTACGCGGGGCGCATGCTGAACGTGCATCCGTCGCTGCTGCCGAGCTTTCCAGGGTTGCACACGCATCGGCGCGCGCTCGAAGCAGGCGTGACGGTGCACGGGGCGACCGTGCATTTCGTCACGCCCCAGCTCGATCACGGGCCGATCGTCATCCAGGCCGCCGTGCCGATCGCGGCCGGCGACGACCCGGCCCGGCTCGCGGCACGCGTGCTCGCATGCGAGCACCTGGCCTATCCGCGCGCCGTGCGCTGGTTCGTGCAGGGGCGCCTGTCGCTCGACGGCATGCGCGTCAGCGTGACGCCGCCCGAGCCGCAGTGGCTTTTTGCCGATACTCACCAAGAGGCGTGATGAATCCTCATCGCGCTCATATTCGTTGGCTGCCCGCGCCGGGGGCAGCTGCGCGCCCGGCCAGCGCCTGACGGGAGGCAACATGAAAACAAAGACTACTCGATCGAAACCCCTCTCGCCCAGCTCGTCCGCTTCGCAGCCGAAGCCGCGCGGCCACGTTACGCGCCCGTTGCGCGCACCTCGCGGGCCCAAAGCGGCCGGTACCGCGCCGGCTCGCTCGCGCGAAGGCGGGCTGCATGGTTTTCTCGTCGGCCAGACCGAGGCACTGATTGCGGAAGTGCTCAAATTCACGGGTCCCGCCGACGCCACGACCAGCCGCTTTTTCCGCGCCCATCCGAAGCTCGGCCACAACGAGCGCGGCATCATCGCGGAGGCCGTGTTCGCCGTGCTGCGTCGGCGCATGGAGTTCGCGCATCTGGCCGAAAGCGGTACCGGCGGGCCCATGCGGCGTCTTGCGCTGCTCGGTCTCATGCAGACGGCGGGGCGCTCCGCGCTGCGCCCGTTCCTCTCCGAGGACGAGAACGCCTGGCTCGAGCACGTGGCAAAGATCGATCCGCAGAGCCTGCCGCTGCGTATCCGGACCAATCTGCCCGACTGGATCGTCGAGGCGCTCGCCAAGCGTTTTGCGCCCGACGAGCTGGCCCAGCTCGCGGCGGCCCTCAACTACCCGGCGCCGCTCGATTTGCGCGTGAATCCGCTCAAGGCGAGTCGCGAGCAGGTGCTGGCCGCGCTCGAAGAAGCCGGCATCGAAGCCGGCGCGACACCGTTCGCTCCGCTCGGCGTCCGAGTGGTCGGCAAGCCGGCGCTCACTAAGCTCAAGGTGTTCGAGGACGGCTGGGTCGAGGTGCAGGACGAAGGCAGTCAGTTGCTGTGCTTGCTCGTCGCGCCGCGGCGCGGCGAGATGATCGTCGATTTTTGCGCGGGGGCGGGCGGCAAGACGCTCGCGCTCGGTGCCGCGATGCGCTCGACGGGGCGGCTCTACGCGTTCGACGTCGCGGAACGGCGTCTGGCGAAGCTCAAGCCGCGGCTTGCGCGCAGCGGTCTCTCGAACGTCCATCCGGTGCACATCGACAGCGAGCACGACATCAAGATCAAACGGCTCGCCGGCAAGATCGATCGCGTGCTCGTCGACGCGCCGTGCAGCGGCCTCGGCACGCTGCGCCGCAATCCCGATCTCAAGTGGCGGCAAAGCGCGGCGTCGGTGGAGGAGCTGGCGCCGAAGCAGGCCTCGATTCTCGCGAGCGCCGCGCGGCTCGTGAAGCCGGGCGGGCGACTCGTCTATGCGACTTGCAGCGTGCTCGAAGCGGAAAACGAGGCGGTCGTCGCTCAATTTCTGGCCGAGCACTCGGAGTTTGCGCTCGTGCCGGCGAGCGCCGTGCTCGCCGAGCAGCGCATCGGTCTCGAGATGGGCGAGTATCTTTCGCTCTGGCCGCATCGCCATGCGACGGACGGCTTTTTCGCCGCTGTGCTCGAACGCCGTGCCTGAGCGGCGGCCGAACGCCGTGCCTGGGCGCTGTCCGCCCATGCCGGCGGCCGGCGCCTGGAGTCCCTCGAGATGACGCAAAACCGCATTCTTTCCCATATGGTCGCGGGCCTGATCCGCGACTTCGGTCAGCCCGTGATGCTCTGGCAGGCCGGCATGCTCGTCGGGGCACTGCTCGTCGCGTGGCTGCTCGCGCGCGTCGTGCGCCGCAAGCTCGATTCGCGCCGCAGCGCGCGCCACGAGCCGGCGCGTTTCGGCGCCGAGAGTCTGCACAAGGCACTGTTTCCGCTGCTTGGCGGTGTCCTCGTATGGATCGAGGAGACGGTCTTCGAAGACGACATGTCGACGTCGCTGCTCGAACTCGCATTGGTGCCGCTCATCGGTATCGCGCTGATCTATATCGTTTTTTTCGTTGCCCGACGTGTGTTCGGCCGCAACGGCCATGCGCACGCCTGGCTTTCCATCGCCGAAAAGATCGTGAGTGTCGTGGTCTGGGTGGGGATGGTGCTCTTCGTGCTGGGCATCCATGAGCAGGTGTTGCACTGGATGGATTCGGTGCGCTTTCGCGTCGGCAACGAGCGTATGACGCTGCTGTCCATTGCGACGGGCGCGCTCTGGGTCTGTGCCACGCTGATCGTGGCGATGTGGACGGGCTCGATGCTCGAGGAGCGCCTCATGCGGGCGCGCTCGATCGACACCAATCTGCGCGTCGTGCTCGCCCGCACGGGCCGCGCGCTGCTGATTCTGGCCGCGGTGCTGATCAGCTTCTCGCTCGTCGGCATCGATATCACCGTGCTCGGCGTGTTCGGCGGCGCGCTCGGCGTCGGCCTGGGCTTCGGGCTCCAGAAGATCGCGAGCAACTACGTGTCGGGCTTCATCATCCTGATCGACCGGTCACTGCGGATCGGCGACACGATCAACGTCGGCGGGCTGCAGGGGCTCGTGACCCGGATCAGCACCCGCTATACGACCGTGCGTGGCCTGGATGGCATCGAGACGCTCGTTCCGAACGAAAAACTCATCACCGACGTCGTTCAGAACCACTCGTCGTTTCTCACGCGCGGCTACGCGAAAGCCGCTGTGCAAGTCGCCTACGACTCGGATATCGATCGCGCGATGGCGTTGCTCGCGCAAGCGGCAGGCGGCGTCGACCGCGTGCTCGAGGACCCGGCACCCGCGCCCTATTTCGTTTCGTTCGGCGCCGACGGTATCAATCTCGAGCTCGGGTTCTGGATCGAGGACGCGGCCAAGGGGACGGCCGGCGTGCGCTCCGCGGTCAACCGCAACATCTGGCGCCTTTTTTGCGAGCACGGCATCGCGATTCCCTATCCGACTCGCGAGGTGCGTATCGTCGGCACGAGCGAGCCGACGGCAAAGGACGTGGCGCAAGCATCGTAAGGCGGCGCGCCCGATGCGGCCACATGCCGCAGGGCAAAGCGGCTGCTGCGGCGCAGGAAACCTTTTTTGTTACAACGACTTGCGATCATTGCAGTACAATGTTCATCTGTTTCAACCGTTGCTTTCGTTTTTCTGACAGTCGCGAGCCCCGGCTGGCGTCGTCGTTCCACAGGTAAAGGCCTTGTTGAATTCCTTGCTCGATTTCCTCGCGCACGGCTTGCTCCGTTTCTCATGGTGGCAGATCGTGCTTTTCGCGCTAGCCGTCACGCACGTGACGATCATCGGTGTGACGGTTTACCTACACCGTTGCCAAGCTCACCGCGCGCTCGATTTGCATCCCATCGCCAGTCATTTCTTCCGCTTCTGGCTCTGGACGACCACCGGCATGCTGACGGGGCAGTGGGCGGCGATTCACCGCAAGCACCACGCCAAGTGCGAAACGGAGGAAGACCCGCACAGCCCCCAAACGCGCGGAATCTGGAAGGTGCTGCTCGAAGGGGCCGAACTCTATCGCACTGAAGCGAAGAACGAGGAAACGATCCGCCGCTTCAGCCACGGCACGCCCAACGACTGGATGGAACGCAATGTTTATACGCGTTACCCGATCCTCGGCGTGAGTCTGATGATGGTGGTCGATGTGGCGCTCTTCGGCATCGTGGGCCTCAGCGTGTGGGCCGTGCAGATGATCTGGATCCCGTTCTGGGCGGCTGGCGTCGTCAACGGCCTCGCGCATTTCTGGGGTTACCGCAATTTCAACTCCGCTGACGCGAGCACGAATATCTTCCCCTGGGGCATCCTGATCGGCGGCGAGGAACTGCACAACAATCACCACACTTATGCGACCTCGGCCAAGCTGTCGAACAAGTGGTTCGAGTTCGACATCGGCTGGGCCTATATCCGCATCCTGTCGGTGCTGGGGCTGGCGAAGGTGAAGAAGCTCGCGCCGACACCGCGCCTCATCGCACGCAAACCCGCGCTCGATTACGACACGCTGCAGGCCGTCCTCTCGAATCGCTACGAGGTCATGGCGCGCTACGCGAAGACGGTCAAGCGCGCGTATCGCCAGGAGCTTGCGCGCTTGAAGGAGATCGGCGCGCGCGAAAAGTACATGCTGATGCGCAACGCGCGCACGTGGTTCCACCAGGAGAAGGAAGGCCTCGACGAACCGCAGAAACGTCAGCTCCCCGAGATTTTCGCCGACAGCCAGACGTTGCGCACGTTCATCGAGCTGCGCGAGGAACTGGCCGCAATCTGGGATCGTTCCAACGCTTCGCGCGAACAGTTGCTGGCCCAGTTGCAGGACTGGTGTCATCGCGCCGAACAAAGCGGCATCAAAGCGCTGCAGGAGTTCGCCCTGCGGCTGCGCCGATACGCCTGAGCGCGAATTCCATTAAAATTTCGAGACGTCACACAACACCCCGCGCTGGCGGGGTGTTGTTTTTTGTAGCGTCAGCTATACATGGGCCGCAAGCGGAATGGCCCAAGCGCCCCTGGTATGGGACCGGAGATCAAGATGGCTTCGACGATCAAGACTGTCGAGTTCGATAAGCCGCTCGTAACGAGCGCGGCCGGCGCGGTATGCGGCGTTGGGCAGGCGTGGGCCAAAGTCACGCCTGCGCCGTCGCCCGAAGAGCGCAAGGCACTCAAGGCACGTATCCGTGAACTGCTCGTACGCGAGAAGGCCGTGCTCGTCGCGCATTACTATGTCGATCCGGAACTGCAGGAACTGGCCGACGAGACGGGCGGCTGCGTTGCCGACTCGCTCGAAATGGCCCGTTTCGGCCGCGATCACGAGGCGCAGACGCTCGTGGTCGCCGGCGTCCGGTTCATGGGCGAAACAGCCAAAATCCTGAGCCCTGCCAAACGCATCCTGATGCCCGATCTCGACGCGACGTGCTCGCTCGACCTCGGCTGTCCGGCAGACGAGTTCTCGGCGTTTTGCGACGCGCACCCTGATCGCACCGTAGTCGTTTATGCCAATACGAGCGCCGCGGTCAAGGCGCGGGCGGATTGGATGGTCACATCGTCCATCGGACTCGAGATCGTTGCCGATCTGCACGCGCGCGGCGAGAAGATTCTCTGGGCGCCCGATCGCCATCTGGGTGGATACATCCAGAAGAAAACGGGCGCCGACATGCTGCTGTGGCAAGGCTCCTGCCTCGTGCACGACGAGTTCAAGGGCATCGAGCTCGACTTGCTGCGCGCCGAATACCCCGAGGCGAAGGTCCTCGTCCATCCGGAGTCCCCGGAGAGCGTGGTGGCGCAAGCCGATGTCGTCGGTTCCACGACGCAGCTCATCGACGCGGCCAGGCGGCTGCCGGCGACTCACTTCATCGTCGCGACCGATCTCGGCATTCTTCATAAGATGCGCCTCGCCGCACCCGGCAAGACGTTCATCGAAGCGCCGACCGCCGGCAACAGCGCAACCTGCAAGAGCTGCGCGCATTGCCCGTGGATGGCGATGAACGGCGTTGCGAATCTTGCCGACGTGTTGGAGCGGGGGGCGAACGAAATCTTCGTCGATCGCGCCATCGGCGAGCGGGCGCGCCTGCCGATCGACCGGATGCTTGCTTTCGCGGCGGAGCGCAAGGCGCGCGTCCAGACAAGCGGCGATCTCGCGCGCGACGCTGCGCTCTTTGCCAACGTGGGTGCCGCATGACGAGCGCACGGCCGATGCAGTCTATGTCACGGGCAGAGCCCAAGGAAGCCGCCGCCGTGTCGCCTTTGTTTGCCGAAATCCAGGCCGAGTACGGTGACGCATTCGATGCGGCGCTCGCACGCAATGTCGCCGACGCGCTCGCCGAGGATATCGGCGATGGCGATCTCACAGGCCGGCTCGTCCCGGCTGACAGTGTGCGCGATGCCCGCGTCGTCGTTCGCGAAGATGCGGTGCTGTGCGGCGTGCCGTGGTTTGCCGCCGTGATGCGCCAGGTCGACCCGGCGATCGAACTCCATTGGCGGTACCGCGAGGGCGATCGCATGGCGCCCGATTCGGAAGTCTGCACGATGCGCGGTCCTGCGCGCGCGCTGCTGACCGCGGAACGCAACGCGCTCAACTTTCTGCAATTGCTGTCGGGCGTGGCCACGGCGACGCGCCGCTACGCCGATATTGTCGCGGGCACGCGCGCGCGCATCCTCGACACGCGCAAAACCTTGCCCGGGCTGCGGCTCGCTCAGAAATATGCCGTACGCGTCGGTGGCGGGGCGAATCAGCGGCTTGCGCTCTACGACGGCATCCTCATCAAGGAAAACCATATCGCCGCGGCAGGCAGTGTGGGCGCCGCCCTCGATGCCGCCTATGCGCTCGACGCCTGCGTCTCGATCCAGATCGAGGTGGAGACGCTCTTGCAACTGGAATCGGCGCTCGCGCACGGCGCTCAATCGATCCTGCTCGACAATTTCTCGTTCGACGCAATGCGCGACGCCGTCAAGCTCACGGCGGGCCGGGCGGTGCTGGAAGTGTCGGGCGGCGTCAACCTCGATACGGTGCGCGCGATTGCCGAGACCGGTGTCGATCGGATCTCGATCGGCGCGTTGACGAAGGACGTGCGCGCGACCGATTACTCGATGCGAATCGTCTGAGCCGTCACGTCACGTCCAGTCACGCTTGCCGGTTGCGCACGCGCTCGGGGGCCAGCACGGTGGGCAGTGCCTTCGGCAGCGCCGACGGCCAATCGCGCGAGAAGTGCAGCCCGCGGCTTTCGCGCCGCGAGCGGGCGCTCTCGACGATGAGCGAGGCAACATCGACGAGATTGCGCAGCTCCAGCAGATCCCGGCTGACCTTGAAGTTGGTGTAGTACTCCTGAATCTCGTCCCGCAGCAGCGCGATCCGATGCCTCGCCCGTGCCAGCCGTTTGTCGGTGCGCACGATGCCGACGTAGTTCCACATGAGCCGCCGTAGTTCGTCCCAGTTATGGGCGACGACGACCTCTTCGTCGGGATCGGAAACGCGGCTTTCGTCCCAATCGGGCAGCGGCGCGTGAGCGGCGGCTTCGAACCCATCGCTTTGAATGGCCGCGGACGCCGCGCGCCCAATGACGAGGCATTCGAGCAGCGAGTTGCTGGCAAGCCGGTTCGCGCCGTGCAGCCCTGTGCAGGCCGTTTCGCCGACGGCAAAGAGCCCAGTCAAGTCGGTGCGGCCGGCCAGATCCGTGACGACCCCGCCGCAGGTGTAATGGGCCGCGGGCACGACGGGAATCGGATCTTTCGTGATATCGATGCCGAACTCGAGACAGCGCGCGAGGATCGTCGGGAAGTGCTCGTGCAGGAAAGCAGCCGGCTGATGGCTGATGTCGAGATAGACGCAATCGATGCCGCGCTTCTTGATTTCGAAGTCGATGGCGCGCGCGACGATATCGCGTGGGGCGAGCTCGGCGCGTTCGTCATGGGCCGGCATGAAACGCGTGCCGTCGGGCAGCAGCAGGCGTCCGCCTTCGCCGCGCACGGCTTCCGTGATCAGGAATGACTTCGCGTAGGGGTGAAAGAGGCATGTCGGGTGGAACTGGATGAACTCCATGTTCGAGACCCGGCAGCCCGCACGCCATGCCATGGCAATCCCGTCGCCGGTGGCCGTGTCGGGATTCGTTGTATAGAGATAGACCTTGCCGGCGCCGCCCGTGGCCAATACCGTGTTCGGCGCTTGCAGCGTGACGGTGCGCCCGCTCGTGAGGTCCAGCGCATACAGGCCATGGCAGCGGCGGCCCGGAAGACCGAGGCGATCGGACGTGATGAGATCTATCGCGTAGTGATCTTCGAGCAGCGTGATGTTCGGGTGACGGCGCACGCATTCCGAAAGCGTGGCGACGACGGCATGGCCCGTGGCATCGGCGGCGTGAATGATCCGCCGGTGGCTGTGGCCGCCCTCGCGCGTCAGGTGGAAGCCGAGTTCGGCCGCCGCGTCACGCGTAAACGGCACGCCTTGCGCGATCAGCCATTCGATTGCCGAGCGGCCGCCTTCGACGATAAAGCGGGTTGCCGCTTCGTCGCAGAGCCCCCCACCGGCAACGAGCGTGTCGTTGACATGATTTTCGATGCTGTCCGCTGAATCGAGCACCGCTGCGATGCCGCCTTGCGCCCAGTCGCTCGCACCCTCGGTCATCGAGCGTTTCGCCACGACGGCCACGCGCCGCGTCTCGGCGAGATTCAGTGCAACGGTCAACCCTGCCAGCCCGCTGCCCACGATCACGACATCGAAATTCATGTTTTGTCCTTGTCCTCAGTCTCGAGCTCGGCGTCGCCAGGCTCTTTGCAACGAAGCCATGCGCAAAAAGCCCCGCACGAGGGCGGGGCTTTTCGTTGTCTTCAGGCTCGCCGAAAACCAGATTACTTGATCTTGGTTTCCTTGTACTCAACATGCTTACGGACGACGGGATCGAACTTCATGATCGCCATCTTTTCCGGCATGTTGCGCTTGTTCTTGGTCGTCGTATAGAAGTGACCCGTACCTGCGGTCGACTCGAGCTTGATCTTGTCGCGTGCGCCTTTCGCCATGATTTACTCCTTAGACTTCGCCGCGTGCGCGCAGATCGGCGAGCACGGAATCGATGCCGTTCTTGTCAATGAGGCGCAGGCCAGCGTTCGAGATGCGCAGGCGCACCCACCGGTTTTCGCTCTCCACCCAGAAACGGCGGTATTGCAGGTTCGGCAGGAAGCGCCGCTTCGTCTTGTTGTTCGCGTGGGAAACGTTGTTGCCGCTCATCGGCGCTTTCCCAGTTACTTGGCATACGCGTGCCATATGAGAGCACTCCTAAAACGCTTTTATTCGGGGTTCGAGCCTCGGCTCAAGCCGGCTGGCCAACTGCCGGGCCTGACGATTCTTACCGCTTCATACGTTACGAATCGGGGCTGCGGAACGTGTTGGAAAAGAGGTAGACGGCGATTCTAGCAGAAAAAGAGCCGATAAATCAAACCGAATTTGCGCAGCACCGCCGGGCCGCCGCCAGGCGGTGCTGCGCACGTCAAAGCCACCCGGCGTGCGCGAACGAGAAAACGGCGCTGCGGCCCACCACGAGGTGATCGACGAGCTTGATGTCGACGAGCGCCAGGGCGTCGCGCAGCATGCGGGTGAGCTGGCGGTCGCTCGCGCTCGGCTGGGCCGCGCCCGAGGGGTGATTATGCGCCACGACGAGTGCGGCGGCATTGACGGCCAACGCACGGCGCACGATCTCGCGCGGGTAGACGGCCATGCGCGTGAGCGAGCCGCGCGCGCTTTCCTCGCTGTCGATGAGTCGGTGGCGCGCATCGAGAAACAAGCAGACGAATACCTCGTACGGCCGGGTACCGATCAGCAGGCGCACGTAGTCTTCCACCGCGGCGCTCGAATCGATGAATGGCATCTCGCGGGCCTTTTCGGCGAGCGCGCGACGGGCCATCTCCACGACCGCAAGCAATACGGCCGTTTTGGCCGGCCCGATGCCGCGCAGTCCCCGGAAGTCGGCCGGTGTTGCCTCGAGCATGCTGCGCAGCGAGCCGAAACGCTCGAGCAGCGACCGGGCGAGTTCGAAGACGTCGCGCCCGGGCAAGCCGCAGCCAAGGAAAATGGCGATGAGCTCCGTGTCGGAAAGCGCGCCCGCTCCGGCGCCGAAGAGCCGCTCGCGCGGCATGTCGCGCGAGCGCCGGTCTTGCGCCTCTTTTTCCCCCATGCCGGCGATGGGACAGGAACTATCCCGCATCAACGCTCTCCCACCATGGCGAGCCGCCGCGGCGGTGTGCCCGGCCGCGTCTTCGCCGCCCATGCGTGCCCACCGCCAGGTGACTTACAATACAGACTTTGCGCCGGGCGCCGCCGCGCGCGACGCGGCCGCGTCGGCTTTGCGTTGCATGCACGGCGCGCACCCTGCGCGCCGACCGAACGAGCTATTCCCATGAGCATCATCGATCTCTCCGAAGTAAAACCCGGCTCGCACGTCACCCTCCATTACCGGCTTGCACTGGCCGACGGCGCCGACATCGTCAATACCTTCGGAGACAAGCCGGCCACGCTGCTCGTCGGGGCGGGGCAAATCGCGCCGCCGCTGGAAGACATTCTCGTGGGGCTCAAGACGGGACACCATTCCACCTTCCGGCTAGGTGCGGGAAAAGCCTTCGGCGAGCGCAATCCCGAGCTGGTTCAGCGCGTCGCGCTGGCCGCGTTGCGCGAAAACGGCATGGTCGACGAGGATTTCACCCCGGGCGACGTGATCGAATTCAACGCGCCGGACGGCGGCCGCTATGCGGGCGTGCTCAAGGAGGTCGGCGAAACGTCGGCGCTTTTCGACTTCAATCACCCGCTCGCGGGCCAGGCGCTCACGTTCGAAGTGAAAATCATCGGAATTTTGTAAGACATGAGCTTCATGGAAACTTCCCTCGCCACCGCCGAAATCCTGCTCGCCCAGCCGCGCGGCTTTTGCGCGGGCGTCGATCGCGCGATCGAAATCGTCGAGCGGGCGATCAAGCTGTTCGGTGCGCCGATCTACGTGCGGCACGAGATCGTCCATAACGCCTATGTCGTCGAGGACTTGCGCAAAAAGGGCGCGGTCTTCGTCGAATTGCTCGAGGAAGTACCGGCGGGCAGCACGGTCATCTTCAGCGCGCACGGCGTATCGAAGGCCGTGCGCGACGAGGCCGATGCGCGCGGACTGCGCATTTTCGACGCGACCTGCCCGCTCGTGACGAAAGTGCACATCGAGGTCGCGAAGATGCGGCAAGAAGGCCTCGATATCATCATGATCGGCCACAAGGGGCACCCCGAGGTCGAGGGGACGATGGGGCAGTGCGCCGAGGGCATGTATCTCGTCGAGAGCGTCGAGGACGTCCATTCGCTCGAGCCGGCCGACCCCGAGCGCATCGCATTCGTCACGCAAACGACGCTTTCCGTGGACGATGCGTCGGAAATCATTTCGGCGCTGAAATCCCGCTTCCCCTCTATCCGCGAGCCGAAAAAGCAGGACATCTGCTACGCCACCCAAAATCGCCAGGATGCGGTCAAATTCATGGCGCCGCAGTGCGATGTCGTAATCGTCGTCGGCAGCCCCAACAGCTCGAATTCGAATCGGCTTCGGGAAGTCGCGCAAAAGCGCGGCGTGCCTGCCTATATGGTCGATGCGCCCGAGCAGATCGATCCCGCCTGGGTCGAGGGCAAACGCCGCATCGGCGTGACGGCCGGCGCTTCGGCTCCCGAAGTGCTGGCGCAGGCGGTGATCGGCCGGTTGCGCGAACTCGGCGTGCGCAACGTACGCGCGCTGGAAGGCATCGAGGAGGGCATCGCTTTCCCGCTGCCGCGTGGCCTCACGCTGCCCGAGTAAGCTTTGCTGCCGACAGCCTCGGCGATTTCTTTTCTCAAAAAAAGCGCGCCCTCGAGCGCGCTTTTTTATTCGCCATTCGCCCCGGCCTTGCGTGGTTGCTCCTCAAAATGTCGGCAGGATTGCAACCGGGTTGCAATCCTGCCCAAATAGATACCTCAAAAAAAGGTTGCAATGCAGGAAAACCCTGCCGATGCCCTTTATTGGCCAGCCCTCAATTGGAGTTACAATGCGCGCGTCCTAAAGGTCTGGTGACCTTCGGCACTAGTTTCGGCAAGGCGCAGGAGACCGAGTTAATGCATGTCCAGTTTGCTTACGCCGCGATCGGCAAATCGAGCAGCGGCGAGGCGAGCGATGGCGAGGCGGCGGTGGCGTTCGCCGCCCGCGCAATCGGCACGGCTTTCGCGGGAACGAGGCAGGACTGGCGTTTCCGGCCGGCTTGCGCCGGCATCGCACGGAATCGTCCGACGAATGGCGGTGCCGTGACGGCGCCCGTCATGGCACCGGTTCATAGCAGTAACGAAGAAGCAGTAGTCCGACGGCACCGCTACCCGACGGTGCCGTTTTTGCATCCGCCTCACCGGGCCGGCCGCCGGATCACGGCTACATGCGGCGCGTGTGAGGCGGCCAACCCTTACCGGTTTTTTTATCAGTACCCGCAGTGCCGTTGCGATTTTCGTCAACCGTCCGCATTACGGCGGACACCGGGCGCAAATCCAGTCGCACTGGCTAAGGAGCTTTAAATGGATATCTTCATCCAGCAGATCCTCAACGGTCTGGTGCTCGGCTGCGTCTATGCCATCATCGCACTGGGCTACACAATGGTGTACGGCATTCTGGGCATCATCAACTTCGCCCACGGCGACGTGCTGATGGTCGGCGCGATGGTGGCGTTATCGACCATCTCGGTGCTGCACAACCACTTCCCCGGACTCGGCAACATCCCGACGTTGATCATCGGGCTCATCGTTGCGGCCGCGGTGTGCGCGGTCGTCGGCTACGTGATCGAGCGCGCCGCCTATCGGCCCCTGCGCCGGGCGCCGCGCCTCGCGCCGCTCATTACCGCAATCGGGGTATCGATCCTGCTGGAGACGCTGGCCATGATGATCTGGTCGCGCAACCCGCTGCCGTTCCCGCAGCTCTTGTCGACCGATCCGATCAACGTCATCACCGCCGGCGAGAACAATCCGGGCGCGGTCATCTCGATGACGGAAATCGTGATCATCGCCGTTGCGTTCCTCGTCATGGGCGGGCTGCTGCTGCTCGTGCACAAGACGAAGCTCGGCCGCGCGATGCGCGCGATCGCCGAGAACCCGAACGTCGCGAGTCTCATGGGCGTGAACCCCAACTTCGTCATCTCGGCAACCTTCATGATCGGCTCCGCGCTTGCCGCGCTGGCCGGCGTCATGATCGCGTCCGAATACGGCAACGTGCACTTCTACATGGGCTTCATTCCCGGCATGAAGGCGTTCACGGCAGCGGTGCTGGGCGGCATCGGCAACCTCGGCGGCGCAATGGTCGGCGGTGTGGTGCTCGGCCTGATCGAACAGCTTGGGGCCGGCTACATCGGCAATCTGACGGGCGGTGTGTTCGGCAGTAACTATCAGGACGTATTCGCATTCATCGTGCTGATCATCGTCCTCGTCTTCCGTCCGTCGGGTCTGCTCGGCGAGCGCGTGGCAGACCGTGCGTAAGGGCAAGGAGCAAGGAACATGACCTCAATTCAACCGATCGAGCCGTCCACGACGCTCATCCCTGAAAAGAACGCAGCGAAGACCCTCGTCGTCGGTGTGCTGACAGCCGCTCTCGTGATCGCGGCCCCGCTTCTGATCGGCGCAGCCGGCGGCAACTACTGGGTGCGCGTGCTCGACTTCGCGATGCTCTATGTGATGCTCGCGCTGGGCCTGAACGTCGTGGTCGGCTTCGCCGGCCTGCTCGATTTGGGCTACATCGCCTTTTACGCGGTGGGGGCCTACACAGCGGCGCTGCTCACTTCGCCCCACCTCTCGAACCAGTTCGAGTGGATCGGCCATATGTTCCCCGGCGGCATCCATGCGCCGTACTGGGTGGTCGTGCCGATCGCGATGGGGCTCGCCGCGTTCTTCGGTGTGCTGCTTGGCGCTCCGACGCTGCGCCTGCGCGGCGATTACCTCGCCATCGTGACGCTCGGCTTCGGTGAAATCGTCCGGATCTTCATGAACAACCTCGACCGTCCGCTGAACATTACGAACGGGCCGCAGGGCATTACAGGCATCGACCCGGTTCACGTGGCCGGCTTCAATCTGTCGCAAACGCATACGCTGTTCGGCATGCAGCTGCCGTCGGTCTACATGTATTACTACCTGTTCGTGCTGTGTTCGCTGTTCGTCATCTGGGTTTGCACGCGGTTGCAGCACTCGCGTATCGGTCGCGCCTGGGCCGCCATTCGCGAAGACGAAATCGCCGCCAAGGCGATGGGCATCAACACGCGTAACGTGAAACTGCTCGCATTCGCGATGGGCGCATCGTTCGGCGGCCTGTCGGGAGCGATGTTCGCGGGCTTTCAAGGCTTCGTGTCGCCCGAATCGTTCACGTTCTGGGAATCGGTCGTTGTGCTGGCTTGCGTCGTACTGGGCGGCATGGGCCACATCCCCGGCGTGATTCTTGGCGCAGTGCTCCTCGCCATCTTCCCCGAATTCCTGCGCTCGACGATGGGTCCGCTGCAGCACTGGATCTTTGGTCACCAGATCGTCGATACGGAAGTGATCCGTCAGTTGCTCTACGGCCTCGCCATGGTGCTCATCATGCTTTATCGCTCGGAGGGCTTGTGGCCCGCGGCGAAGCATGAGGACCGAATCGCGAAACTGGCCAAGCGCGGCAGCAAGAAGCCGGCGCGCGCCTAATGCCCGAAGCCAAGGCTGGAGATATTTCTATGAGCAACAAATCCATTCGTTTGTCCGTCACGGGCGTGAACAAGCGCTTCGGGGGGCTGCAAGCGCTGTCCGACGTCGGCTTGCAAATCGAGGAAGGGCAGATCTACGGTCTGATCGGCCCGAACGGAGCCGGCAAGACGACGTTCTTCAACGTGATCACCGGCCTTTACACGCCCGACTCGGGCGAGTTCAGGCTCGACGGCCAGGAATACAAGCCGGAAGCGGTCTACCAGGTGGCGAAGGCCGGGATCGCGCGTACCTTCCAGAACATCCGCCTTTTCGGCGGCATGACGGCGCTCGAAAACGTCATGGTCGGCCGTCACGTGCGCACGAAGCACGGCCTGTTCGGCGCAGTGTTCCAGACGCCGGCCGAGCGCCAGGAAGAGCGCGAGATCAAGGAGCGCGCGCTGGAGCTGCTCGAGTACGTGGGCGTGCTGCAATACGCCGACTACACGGCGCGCAACCTCTCGTACGGCCATCAGCGCCGGCTCGAGATTGCGCGCGCGTTGGCGACCGATCCGAAGCTGCTCGCGTTGGACGAGCCGGCTGCGGGCATGAACGCGACGGAAAAGCTCGAGCTCACCAAGCTGCTCGACAAAATCCGTGGCGACGGCAGGACGATACTGCTCATCGAGCACGACGTGAAGCTCGTGATGCACCTGTGCAATCGCATGACGGTGCTCGATTACGGCAAGGTGATCGCCGAAGGTCTGCCGCAGGATGTGCAGAAAGACCCGAAGGTGATCGAGGCATATCTCGGAGCGGGGGTCCACTGATGGCTACGGCAATGTTGAAAATCAAGGGCCTGCAGGTCAATTACGGCGGCATTCAGGCGGTCAAGGGCGTCGACATGGAGGTCGCGCAGGGCGAGCTCGTCACGCTGATCGGCGCGAACGGCGCAGGCAAGACCACGACGATGAAGGCCATCACGGGCCTTAAGCCCTATTCGGCGGGCGATATCGAGTACAACGGTCAATCGATCAAGGGCGTGCCGCCGCACGAACTGCTCAAGCGCGGTCTGGCGATGGTGCCGGAAGGGCGCGGCATCTTCGCGCGCATGTCGATCGTCGAGAACATGCAGATGGGCGCGTATCTGCGTAACGATACCGACGGCATCAAGAAGGACGTCGAGCGTATGTTCGGCTTCTTCCCGCGCTTGAAGGAGCGGGCGAGCCAGCTCGCGGGCACGCTCTCGGGCGGCGAGCAGCAGATGCTGGCGATGGCGCGCGCCGTGCTGTCGAAGCCTAAGCTGCTGTTGCTCGACGAACCGTCGATGGGTCTCTCGCCGATCATGGTCGAGAAAATCTTCGAGGTCGTGAGGGAGATTTCGAAGGAGGGCATCACGGTGCTGCTGGTCGAGCAAAACGCGCGGCTCGCGCTGCAGGCTGCGGACCGTGGCTATGTGATGGACTCCGGCGCGGTCACCATGTCGGGCAACGCGAAGGATATGCTCGACGATCCGAAGGTGCGCGCCGCCTATCTCGGTGAGTAAGAGCCAGTCGTGACCGGGGCGGGCGGGTCTCCGCCTGTCCCAACGAGAAAGGCCGCATGTTCTTGCATGCGGCCTTTCTCGTTTATCGGCGGTCAGTGTGGGGCACTGTGTATGGCCCCGCGGCGCACGGTCAGAGCGAGTCGAGCACCTCCCGCAGCATCGCCATCATCTGATCGATTTCCTCGGTGGTCACGTTCAGCGCCGGCATGAAGCGCAGCAGGTTCGGACGCGCAGCGTTGAGCAGCAGGCCATCGGGCTGCATGAGGCGGGCCTTTTCGACGATCTGCGGGCCGATGTCCTTGCCGAGCAAGAGCGCTCGCAAGAGGCCTTCGCCGCGCTCACCCTCGAAGCCGCGTTCCGCGGACAACTCGATGAGCCGTTCGCGCAGGTACTCGCTGCGCTCACGCACGCCTTCGAGGAAGCCGGGCGCCGTCAGTTGCGAGAGCACGGAGTAGCCGACGGCCGTCATGAGCGGATTGCCGTTGTAGGTGCCACCTTGATCGCCCGCGTCGAAGCACGCGACGTCGGCCTTCGAGAGCAGCGCGGCAAGCGGTACGCCGCCGCCGATGCCCTTGCCGAGCGTCATGATGTCGGGCTCGATGCCGGACAGCTCGTAGGCGAAAAGCGTGCCCGCGCGACCGCAGCCGCTTTGCACTTCGTCGACGATCAGCAGCACGTTGTGCCGCTGCGTCAATGCTCGCAGCTCCCGCATGAATTCGCGCGTGGCGGGAATCACGCCGCCTTCGCCCTGGATCGGCTCGAGCATGACGGCGACCGTCTTGTCGCCGATCAGTCGCTCGACCGACGCAATGTCGTTGAGCTCGGCCTTGGGAAAGCCCGGGACCTGCGGCGCGTAGATCGTGTCCCAGCCGGGTTTGCCGCTCGCGGACATCGTGGCGATCGTCCGTCCGTGAAAGCTGTGATCGAACGTGATGATCTCGTATGCGCCGTTCTTGAATTTCCGGCCCCACTTGCGCGCAAGCTTGATCGCGCCTTCGTTGGCTTCCGCGCCGCTGTTGGCGAAGAACACCTTGTCGAAGACGCTGTATTCGGTGAGCAGGCCGGCGAGCTTTGCCATCGGCTCGTTGTAGAAAGCCGGCGACGGATTGATCAACGTGCGTGCCTGCTTTTCGAGCGCTTCGATCATGCCGGGATTGCAGTGGCCCAGGCAGTTCACGGCCCAGCCTTGAATGAAATCGAGGTAGCGCTTGCCTTCGTTATCGAAGATCCACGAGCCTTCGCCATGGGTGAAGACGACCTCGGGCCGGTTCGTGATGTACATCAGCGATTGCGTCGGGTATTCGTTGAAATGCATGGGGCGCTCCGCGAGAGTGAAGGAAGGCAACGATCCGTAAAAATGAAAAAAGCCACGGGAGTCCGTGGCTTTCGCTGTTTGACCGGGTTTGCGCCTAGCGTTGTTGCTGCGAGGCGCGCATCCGCGACGAGCCGACGGCTTCCCAAGCGGGCAGCGAGCGGCGACGTCGGAAAAGGGTGTGGATGCGGTTCATGCGCGCAAGAATACGACAGCGCGCGCATCGATGCAATCGCTTCGTCGTGCCCGCGTTGCGCATCGCCATCGTGCCGGCGCATGTCACGCAATTGAAACCCACGCCGCCGTACGTCACACCGCGTTGGCGAGATCGGCTTCGCTCGTGAACGAATCGGCGTAGAACTCGTCGGCGGGCAGGCCATGATGACTCGTGAAGTCGCGCTGTGCCGCTTCGACCATGACCGGCGCGCCGCACGCATAGACCTGATAACCCGAGAGATCGGGCAAGTCCTCGATGACGGCGCGATGCACGAAGCCGGTCCGGCCGCTCCAGGCGTCGCTTGCGTCGGGCTCGGACAGCACCGGCACGAACTTGAAGTTCGGGTGATCCTTTTCCCATTGCTGCGCAAGGTCCATCAAATAGAGGTCCTTCTTGCGGCGACCGCCCCAATAAAGGGTCATCTGGCGTTCGAGGTTCCGGTGAAAAGCGTGCTCGATGATCGCCTTGATCGGTGCAAAGCCGGTGCCCGAGGCGAGCAGCACCATCGGCTTGGACGAATCCTCGCGCAGGAAGAACGTGCCGAGCGGGCCTTCGAAGCGAAGGATCTCGCGCTCTTTCATGGTGCCGAAGACGTGATCGGTGAACGTGCCGCCCGGCATGTGGCGGATATGCAGTTCGATCGGGCCTTCCTCGTGGGGTGCGTTCGCCATCGAATAGCTGCGGCGCTTGCCATCCTTCAGGATGAACTCGACGTACTGGCCGGCGAGGTACTGCAGACGTTCGTTGGCGGGCAATTGCAGCTTGAGTACGACGACATCGTCGGCCCGGCGCTCGATGGCGTTCACGCGGCACGGCAGCTTCTTGACCTGCATGTCGCCGACGCCGGCGATCTCGCGCACGTCGATGACGAGATCCGATTGGGCGGTGGCGCAGCAAAAGAGCGCCATCCCGCGCGTCTTTTCGTCGTTCGACAATGCCGACGACGAATGCGAACGCTGTTCGATCTGGCCCGACACGAGCGTGCCTTTGCACGAGCCGCACGCGCCGTTCTTGCAGCCGTACGGCAGGCCGATGTTCTGGCGCAGCGCGGCCGTTAGCACGGCTTCGTCGGGTTCCACTTGAAACTGCCGGCCGCTTTGCCGGAGGGTCACGTTATAGGCCATAGCTTTGCAACGAAGAGGTCAATCCAGGAGCCGGCTACAATGCCGGCCATGAGAACCACACGACTTCTGCGGCGCTCACGCGTGCTGATCGTCGGATGCGGCGACGTCGGCCTGCGGGCGGCGGGTCTGCTCGTGCGCCGAGCCGCGCGAACGCGCGTCATCGCGCTGACGAGCCACGCCGAACGCGCGCCACTGCTGCGCGCCGCGGGCATCACGCCAATCGTCGGCGATCTCGACGTGGCGCGCAGCCTGCGGCGCCTGTCAGGTCTCGCGACGACGGTGCTTCATCTCGCCCCGCCACCGCCCGTTGGCGATACGGACCCGCGCACGCGCGCGCTGGTTGCGGCGCTGACCGCGCCGGCGAAGCTGCGCGCCGCGCGTGGGCCCGTCGCACCGGCGGGTCGGCTGCGGGGCGCCGCCACACGCACGCAGCCATCGGCGGAGCGGCGACAAACGAGCATTGTACCCGACGCTTTCATCGCGCCGCGACGCATGCGTCTCGTCTATGCGAGCACGACGGGAGTCTATGGGGATTGCGGCGGCGCTCTGATCGACGAAACGCGGCCCGTCAAGCCTGTGAACGCACGCGCGAAGCGCCGTGTATGCGCCGAGCGGACGCTGCGGCGCGCGACGGCGCGCGGCGCGCTCGCCGCGAGCATCGTGCGGATTCCCGGCATCTATGCGGCTGATCGGCTGCCGCTGGCGCGCATCGAGCGCCGCATGCCGGCGCTCGTCGATGCCGACGACGTCTACACGAACCATATCCATGCCGACGATCTGGCGGCGATCCTGCTGCGCACGCTCGCTCGCGGCGCGGTTTCGCGGGTCTTCCATGCCAGCGACGACAGCGTATTGAAGATGGGGGAGTACTTCGACCGCGTCGCCGATGCGTACGGGCTCGCCCGTGTCCCACGCATTTCGCGCCAGCAGGCCGAGCAGCAACTCGAACCCGTGACGCTCTCGTTCATGAGCGAGTCACGGCGCCTCGCCAACGGGCGCCTCGTCCAGGAGTTGCGCGTCAAGCTGCGTTATCCGAGCGTCGACGATTTTCTTGCGACGGTGCGTACCGGCCCCGGTCAATGACCGGCTAGCGCGCCCAACTCGTGCTCGCCGAGCCACTGCCAGGCACCCGGCTCGAGCGCCTCGGGCAGTGCGAGCCCACCGATGCGCTGGCGGTGCAGCGCTTCGCAGCGGTTGCCCGCCGCGGCGATCATGCGCTTCACCTGGTGATACTTGCCTTCGTTGATCGTCAGCTCCAGGCATCGCTCGCCGCGCGCGTGGACGGCCGCGGCGGCGAGCGGCTGACGCTCGCCGTGCAACAGGACCCCCGCGCGCAGCGCGGCGAGTTGCGCCTCGTCGAGCGCGTGGCGCGTCGTTGCCAGATAAGTCTTCGGAACCTTGCGCTTCGGCGACGTATAGGCATGCACGAATTGACCGTCGTCCGACAGCAGCAGCAAGCCCGTGGTGTCTTCGTCGAGCCGCCCGACGCACTGCACGCCTCGCGCCACCAGCGGCGGGGGCAAGAGCGCAAAAACGCTCAGGTGGTGCTGCGGTTCGCGCGAGCATTCGTAGCCGGCCGGCTTGTTCAGCATCAGATAGGCGCGTTCCCGGTACTGCCAGCGGCGGGCGTCCACCTCGAATTCGAGCGCAGCCGTTGCGAACTCCGCGGTGGGCTCCTGGCAAACGGCGCCTCCGATACGCACGCGGCCTTCGGCAATCAACGCGCGGCACTGCCGTCGCGAGCCGAAGCCCTGCGTGAAGAGAATGCTTTCGAGGTCCATAGGGCAGCGCGCAAATAAATCGAGCGCATTCTACCAAGCGGCCGAACGCATCGATCGCCACGCGGCGCGCCGCCTCAACCCGCGATCGTCTTATAGAGCACGTCCTTGAGCATCGCGAATACGGGGTTGTCGTTATCGTTGCGATGTACGAACAGCAGCTCGACGGGGCTCGCGGGCGTCGTGCGCACGGGCCGGTAGACGACGCCTTCGAACCGCAGCATGGCCGCGGCTGCGGGAATCAGCGCGACGCCGATGCCCGCGCGCACGAGCGCCAGCATCGAATGGATCTGACTCACGTACTCCACGATATCGGGCAATACGCCGGCGCGCTCCAGCAGGCCGCTGACGAGCTGATGAAAGTAGCGGGCCTCGTACGGCGAATACATGAGCAGCGGCTTGCCAGCGCAATCGGCGAGTGCAGGCCGCGCGGGCCACTGCTGGGCGGCCGCGACGGGCAACGCAAGTACGAGCGCTTCGCGCGTGCACGGCTGAGCGACGAGTTCGCCATGTTCGACGGGCGGGCGCAATAAACCGACATCGATTTGCCGGGCATCGAGCGCCTCGAGTTGCGCGCCGCTCACCATCTCCTTCAACGTGAGTCTGACGCCCGAGGAGGCCGCTCGTACCGCGCTGACGAGCGAAGGCAGCACCCCGTAGCCCACGGACGCCGTAAAGCCGATCGCGAGCGATCCCGCGGCGCCGGCCGCCACCCGGCGAGCCGTCGCGGCAGCCTCGTCGGCCAGACGCAGGATGCGGGCCGCATCGGGCAGAAAACTGCGGCCCGCAGCGGTGAGCCTCACCGATCGGCTGCTGCGCTCGAACAGTTCGGTGCCGACCTGATGTTCGAGCAGACGGATTTGTCTGCTCAGCGGCGGCTGGGTCATGTGAAGCCGTTCGGCGGCCCGTCCGAAATGGAGTTCCTCGGCGACGGCCACGAAACAGCGAAGCTGGCTTAGTTCGAACATCGATTCAAAAGAGGTATTAATCGAGTCAGTCGTTATCTTGGACGTGAATCGTTCGCGGTGCAAGAATCGCCTCATTCTTCGTCAGGAACGCTTTCCACGCGCTATCAACATGACCCGCTATACGCCCACCGAATTCGCCCGCCAGATTGGCACTGGCTTGTTGTCGTTCCCGGTTACGCATTTCAAGGACGATCTGTCGTTCGACGAAAGTGCATACCGTGCCAATCTCGATTGGCTGTTCAGCCATCCCGCCGCGGGCCTGTTCGCCGCGGGCGGTACCGGCGAGTTCTTTTCGCTGACGCCGGCTGAAGTCAGCCGCGTCGTGCGCGCCGCCGTCGAGGAAACGGGCGGCCGTGTGCCCGTCATCGCACCGGCCGGCTACGGCACGGCAATGGCCAAGGAGTTCTGCCAATCGGCCGAGGCTGCGGGCGCGGACGGCATTCTGTTGTTGCCGCCCTATCTGACGGAAGCGGCGACCGATGGCGTGGCCGCGCACGTCGAGCAGGTCTGCAATTCGACCAAGCTCGGCGTCATCGTCTATAACCGCGCGAATCAGATTCTCGATGAAGTTGCACTCGAGCGGCTCGCCGAACGGTGCCCGAACCTGGTCGGCTTCAAGGATGGCGTGGGCGATCTCGAACTGATGACGCGCATCCACGCGCGCCTCGGCGACCGCTTCACCTACGTCGGCGGACTGCCGACGGCCGAAACGTTCGCGTTGCCGTACCTCACGCTAGGCGTGACGACGTACTCGTCGGCGATCTTCAACTTCCTGCCGAAGTTCGCGCTCGATTTTTATGCGGCGGTGCGCGCGAACGATCATGCGAAGGTCTATGCCGAACTGAACAAGTTCGTGCTGCCTTACATTGCGCTGCGCAACCGCAAGCGCGGCTACGCGGTATCGATCGTCAAAGCGGGCATGCGTGCGATCGGCCGTCCGGCCGGACCCGTGCGGGCGCCGCTCACGGATTTGACCGAGGCAGAGTTCGCCGAGTTGTCGCAGCTGGTGAGCCGCGTGCATGAGGTGCAAGCATGACGGTATCGGGCGAGCTCCTGATCGGAGCGGCGCGCGTCGCCGGCACGGCTGGCTCGTTTCGCGCGATCGAAGCCGCGACCGGTGAGGCACTCGAGCCGGCCTTTACGCTCGCGAGTCTCGACGAGGTGCTGCGTGCCTGCGCGCTCGCCGAGGCCGCCTTCGATATCTACCGCGAGACGACGCCCACGGCGCGTGCCGCGTTTCTCGAAACGATTGCAACCGAAATCGAAGCGCTCGGCGATGAACTGATCGAGCGGGCGATGGCTGAAACGGCATTGCCGCGCGCCCGCCTCGAAGGCGAGCGTGCGCGTACCTGTAATCAACTGCGGCTGTTCGCGCGGCTTGCGAAAAGCGGCGATGCGCTCGATGTGCGCGTCGATCCGGCGCTGCCCGAGCGCAAGCCCCTACCGCGTGCCGATCTGCGCATGCGCCGGATTCCGCTCGGCCCCGTCACCGTGTTCGGCGCGAGCAATTTCCCGCTCGCGTTCTCGGTAGCCGGTGGCGACACGGCCGCTGCGCTCGCGGCGGGATGTCCCGTGATCGTGAAGGCGCACTCGGCGCATCCGGGTACTTCCGCCCTCGTCGGCAGCGCGGTGCAGCGCGCCGTTGCACGCTGCGAACTGCCCGAAGGCGTGTTCTCGCTGCTCTTCGCCGAAAAGGAAAAATCGGGCGCGCTCGTTGCCGATCCGCGTATTCAGGCCGTCGGCTTCACCGGCTCGCGTGCGGGCGGTATCGCGTTGATGCGCATCGCACAGTCGCGGCCCCAGCCGATTCCCGTTTACGGCGAGCTGAGCGCGGTCAATCCGGTGTTTCTGCTGCCGGCTGCGCTCGATGCACGTGCCGACGCGCTGGGCGCGCAGTTCGTCGATTCGTTGACGCTCGGCGCCGGCCAGTTCTGCACGAACCCGGGGCTCGTGCTCGCGATCGACGGTGCCGGCCTGGACCGATTCCTGAGCGCGGCCAAAGCGGCGCTTGCGCAGCGCTCGGCTCAGCCGATGCTGACGCCTGGCATCAGCGAGGCTTATCGCCGCGGCGTCGACCGTCTGGAGTACGAGCCGAACGTGCGCTGTGTCGCGCGCGGCCTTGACAGCGAGGAGCCGAACCGCGGCCGGGCGGGACTTTACACGACCGATGCCGACAGCTTTCTCGCTCAGCCCGCGCTGCACGAGGAGATTTTCGGGGCGGCCGCGCTCGTGGTGCGCTGCCGCGACGCGGCGCAGCTCGCCGCTGTGTCGCGCTCGCTCGAGGGGCAACTGACGGCGACTCTTCACATGAACCCGGACGACGCGCGCGATGCCGTACTTGCGCGCACGTTGCTGCCGACGCTCGAGCGCAAGGCTGGACGCATTCTCGCGAACGGTTGGCCGACGGGCGTCGAAGTCACGCACGCGATGGTGCATGGCGGCCCGTGGCCGGCAACCACCGACGGGCGTTCGACTTCGGTCGGCACGGCGGCGATCGAGCGCTTCTTGCGGCCCGTTTGCTATCAGGACTTGCCGGACGCGCTGTTGCCGCAGGCATTGCGCGAAGCCAACCCGTGGGGCGTGCGACGCCTCGTCGACGGACAACCGGCGCCCGGGGGCGCCTGAGAGCGGTCGGCAAACCGGCCGGGCCCAGGTCCGGTCAACGCAAGGCGTGCGCGAGCAACAAGCGAAGCGCCGCCAATAAACGGAGGAGACATATGGAAATCAAGGCCCCCGCTGTCGGAGCCCAGAGCACCCCGACCGCATTGCGCGCGACGCGCGTGCGCTTTTTGATCCTCACGATGTTGTTCATCGTGACGACCATCAACTATGCCGACCGTGCCACGGTCTCGATTGCCGGCTCCGCGATGCAAAAGGACCTCGGCATGAGCGCCGTGCAGCTCGGCTACATCTTCTCTGCTTTCGGCTGGTCCTATGTGATCGCGCAGTTGCCGGGCGGCTGGCTGCTCGACAAGTTCGGTTCGCGGCGCGTCTATGGGGCGAGCATTCTGATCTGGTCGATCTTCACGTTCACGCAGGGCACCATCGGTTTTCTGACCGGCGCGGCCGCCGTGGCCGCCGTGTTCGCACTGCGCTTTCTCGTCGGCGTTGCCGAAGCACCGGCTTTCCCGGCCAACAGCCGCATCGTCGCAGCCTGGTTCCCCGCGAACGAGCGTGGCACCGCATCGGCCATCTTCAATTCCGCGCAGTACGCCGCCACGGTCATTTTCGCGCCCATCATGGCGTGGCTCGTCCATAGCTTCGGCTGGCATCTGGTGTTCATCGTCATGGGCGTGCTCGGCGTGATCGCCGCCGTCGCCTGGCAGGTGTTCGTGCGCGATCCCAAAGAGCACCCGCGCGTGAACCGCGCCGAGATCGAGTACATCGAGAACGGCGGGGGGCTCGTCGATATCGACCGTGCCGTGGCCGCCGAACGCCGCAGCGGCCCGAACGTCGCCTACATCAAGCAGTTGCTGCGCAACCGCATGCTGATGGGTATCTATATCGCCCAGTACTGCATCAACGCGCTGACCTACTTTTTCATCACCTGGTTTCCGATCTATCTCGTCCAGGCGCGCGGCATGTCGATCCTGAAGGCGGGCTTCGTCGCTTCGGTGCCCGCGGTGTGCGGCTTTCTCGGCGGCATCCTCGGCGGCATCATCTCCGATGCGCTGCTGCGGCGCGGCGCCTCGCTCTCGATCGCCCGCAAGGTGCCGATCGTGCTCGGGATGCTGCTGTCGATGAGCATGGTCATCTGCAATTATGTGGATGCACAGGTGGTCGTGGTCGCGTTCATGGCGCTCGCATTCTTCGGCAAGGGACTGGGCGCGCTCGGCTGGGCGGTCAACTCCGATACCGCACCGAAGCAGATCGCGGGTCTTTCGGGCGCGCTCATGAATACGTTCGGCAACCTGTCGAGCATCACGACGCCGATCGCCGTAGGCTATATCGTCGGTCACACGGGTTCGTTCAACGGCGCGCTCGTCTTCGTCGGCTTGCACGGGCTCGTGGCATGCATTTGCTACATCTTCGTCGTCGGCAAGATCCAGCGCGTGGAACTCGCGCCGGTACGATGATCGCGAAGCGATGAGCAGACAACGAACACGATAGGAGCGAATCAAGGTGGAGCAGCAAACGACGGACGACGGTAAGCGAGGCAACACACCGCGCGTGACCGGCATGCAGGTGATTCCGGTTGCGGGGCGCGACAGCATGCTGCTGAACCTGTGCGGCGCGCATGGCCCGTTCTTCACGCGCAATCTCGTCGTGCTGAGCGATTCAGCCGGTCGCACCGGTGTCGGTGAAGTACCGGGAGGCGAGGGGATTCGCGCAGCCCTGGAACGCGTGAAGCCGCTCGTCATCGACACCGAAATCGGCCGCATGAACGGCACGCTGAACGCGATTCGGCGTGCGCTGGGCGGCGGCGCCGATGCGGCGCATCGCGGCACGGTCTATGAAGTCGGCTCGCAAGCCGAATCCGCCGTGCTGCGCCAGCCGCACGAAATCAATCTGCGGATGGATAACGTCCTGACGGCCGTCGAGGCGGCGCTGCTCGATTCTCTGGGCCAGCATCTGGGCGTGCCGGTGGCCGAGCTGCTCGCGAACGGCCAGCAGCGCGACCGGGTGCCGATGCTCGCCTACCTGTTTTATATCGGTGAGCGCCGCAAAACCGACCTGCCGTATCTCGACGGCGCCGGCGCGCGCGACGGCTGGTTGCGCTTGCGTCACGAGGCGGCACTGACGCCGCAGGACATCGCGCGTCTTGCAGAAGCGGCGACCGACCGCTACGGGTTTGCCGACTTCAAGCTGAAGGGCGGTGTAATGGACGGCGACGAGGAAATGCAGGCCATCGCCGCCATCAAGGCCCGTTTTCCGAACGCGCGCGCGACGCTCGATCCGAACGGCGCGTGGTCGCTCGACGAAGCCATTCGGCTGTGCCGCGGGCAATCGCATCTGCTTGCCTACGCCGAAGATCCGTGCGGCCCCGAGAACGGTTATTCGGGGCGCGAGACGATGGCGGAGTTCAAGCGCGCCACGAGTATTCCCACGGCCACGAACATGATCGCGACCGACTGGCGTCAGCTCGGCCATGCCGTTTCGCTGCAAGCGGTCGATATCCCGTTGGCCGACCCACATTTCTGGACGATGCAGGGTTCCGCACGCGTTGCCCAGTTGACGAGCGAGTGGGGCCTCACCTGGGGCTCGCATTCGAACAATCACTTCGATGTTTCGCTGGCGATGTTCACGCATGTCGCCGCGGCGGCCCCGGGGCCGATTACGGCGATCGATACGCACTGGATCTGGCAGGAGAGCGAAGAGCGGCTCACGCGCGAGCCGCTTCAGATCGTCGGCGGCACCGTGGGGGTGCCCGAGCGGCCGGGTCTCGGCATCGAGATCGACATGGACCGCGTCATGCGGGCTCATGAACTGTACAAGTCGCTCGGCAGCGGTGCGCGTGACGACGCGATGGCCATGCGCTATCTCGTGCCGGGCTGGACCTACGATCCGAAGCGGCCGAGCTTCGGGCGCGCGATGCGCGGCGCGAGCCGCGCATAGTCAACCTCGAACATGCGATAGCACCAGCAACAGCAACTGCAAACGATACACCGATCCATGATGCCGAACGCTTCAAGTAAAACTCCGCTGATCGCGCGCATGCGCGTGGTTCCCGTCGCGGGCCGGGACAGCATGCTGCTCAACCTGAGCGGCGCGCACGGACCGTTTTTCACCCGCAACATCGTCATCGTCGAGGATAGCGACGGCCGTACCGGGCTTGGCGAAGTGCCGGGCGGCGAAGCCATTCGCACGACGCTCGAAGAGGCCGGCGCGCTGCTCGTCGGGACGCCGATCGGCCGCTGGCAGGACGCGCTCAATGCCGTGCGCCGGCGCTTCGCCGATCGCGACTCGGGCGGACGCGGCAACCAGACGTTCGATCTGCGGGTGACCGTGCACGCCGTGACGGCGATCGAAGCCGCGCTACTCGACTTGCTCGGCCAGTATCTCGACGTGCCGGTAGCCGCGCTTCTCGGCGAGGGACAGCAGCGCAGCCACGTGCCGATGCTCGGCTACCTCTTTTATATCGGCGATCGCGGGCGCACGAAGCTCGACTATCGTAGCGAGCCCGAGGCCGATAACGACTGGTTCCGGCTGCGCAACGAAGTTGCGCTGACGCCCCAGGCAGTCGTGAACCTCGCGGTGGCCGCGCGCGAACGCTATGGTTTCCGCGATTTCAAGCTCAAGGGCGGCGTGCTGCCCGGCGACGAGGAAATCGAGGCGATTACGGCGCTGGCCAAGCGTTTTCCGGATGCGCGCATCACGCTCGATCCGAACGGCGCGTGGCCGTTGGCCGAAGCCATTCGTCTGTGCCGTGACAAGCACGATGTGCTCGCCTACGCGGAAGACCCGTGCGGCGCCGAAGGCGGCTACTCGGGCCGCGAGATCATGGCCGAGTTCCGTCGCGCGACGGGGCTGCCCACCGCTACGAACATGATCGCGACCGACTGGCGCCAGCTCGGCCATGCCGTATCGCTGCAATCGGTCGATATTCCGCTGGCCGATCCGCATTTCTGGACGATGCGCGGCTCGGTGCGCGTCGCGCAACTGTGCGCCGAATGGGGCCTCACCTGGGGCTCGCATTCGAACAACCATTTCGATATTTCGCTTGCGATGTTCACGCATGTCGCGGCGGCCGCGCCCGGCAACATTACCGCGATCGACACGCACTGGATCTGGCAGGACGGCCAGCGGTTGACGCGGGCGCCGTTCGAGATCGTCGAAGGTCAGGTGGCCGTGCCCGAGCGCGGCGGCCTCGGTATCGAACTGGATGAAGAGGCGCTGGCCGAGGCGCACGCACTTTATCTCGAGCATGGGCTCGGCAGCCGCGACGACGCCGTCGCGATGCAGTACCTGATCCGGGACTGGAAGTTCGACAACAAGCGCCCGTGTCTCGTACGCTGAGCGCGTGAATACCCGCCTGTCTGTCGCCCTCGCGATAGCCATTCGGCCGACAGACAGGCACTGAAGCAGTCACGATGGAGTCTCAAGCAATGTCCGCTTCCACCACTGCGCCCGCGCAGACCGCCGAGGGCGCGCTCACGATCCGCGTCGACGAGCGCGACAACGTTGCGATCGTCGTCAATGCCCGCGGGCTGCCCGCCGGCACGGCGCTCCCCGACGGCACCGTCCTCGCGCAGGGCGTACCGCAAGGACACAAGGTCGCCCTCGCCGATCTGGTTGAGGGCGACGCCGTGGTCCGCTACGGCGAGATCATCGGCTATGCCGCGAAGGCGCTGCCGCGCGGTAGCTGGGTCGACGAGCACGCCGTGCAGTTGCCGCAGCCGCCGGCGCTCGATGCGCTGCCTCTCGCCACGCGGCCGGCTCCCGATCTGCCGCCGCTCGAAGGCTACACGTTCGAGGGTTATCGCAATGCCGACGGGACCGTCGGCACGAAGAACGTCCTCGGGATCATGACGAGCGTGCAGTGCGTGGCCGGCGTCACCGATCATGTCGTCGAGCGCATCAAGCGCGAGCTGATGCCGCGCTATCCGAACGTGGACGACGTCGTCGCGCTCACGCACACGTATGGCTGCGGCGTCGCGATCAACGCGCCGGCCGCGATCGTGCCGATCCGCACGTTGCAGAACCTCGCCGTGAATCCGAACTTCGGCGGCGAAGTGATGGTGATCGGCCTCGGCTGCGAAAAGCTCGTGCCCGAGCGGCTCGTTCCGTCCGAGCTCGCACCGGGCGGCCGCATCCCCATCGAAGTGGCCGGCAAGCCCGAATCGCCCGTGCTGTCGCTGCAAGACGAGGCGTATCACGGTTTCGGCGAGATGGTCGATGCGATCCTCGAGATGGCCGACAAGCGGCTTGCGCGCCTGAACGAGCGCCGGCGCGAGACCTGCCCCGCCTCCGATCTCGTGATCGGCGTGCAGTGCGGCGGCAGCGACGCGTTCTCGGGCGTCACGGCCAATCCGGCGGTCGGCTATGCGGCCGATCTGATCGTGCGCGCGGGCGGCACCGTGATGTTTTCCGAAGTGACCGAAGTGCGCGATGCGATCCATCTGCTGACGCCGCGCGCCATCGACGAAGACGTCGGTCGCGCGCTCTTGCGCGAGATGGCCTGGTACGACGACTACCTGAGCGGCGGGCGCGCGGACCGCAGCGCGAATCCGTCGCCCGGCAACAAACGCGGCGGCTTGTCGAACGTCGTCGAAAAGGCGCTGGGTTCGATCGTCAAGTCGGGCACGAGCCCGATCGTCGACGTGCTCGGCCCGGGCGAGAAAATGCGGCGCAAGGGTCTCATCTTTGCAGCCACGCCGGCGAGCGATTTCGTCTGCGGCACGCTGCAGCTCGCCTCCGGCATCAACCTGCAGGTCTTCACGACGGGCCGCGGCACGCCTTACGGCCTGGCGATGGCGCCCGTCATCAAGGTGTCCACACGCAAGGCGCTGTCCGAGCGCTGGCACGATCTGATCGACCTCGACGCGGGCCGCATCGCGACGGGCGAGGCCAGCATCGCCGACATCGGCTGGGAGCTGTTCCGCATGATCCTCGACGTGGCGAGCGGCAAGCGCGAGGTGTGCGCCGACAAGCTCGGCTTGCGCAACGACCTCGTGCTTTTCAACCCGGCCCCGGTAACCTGATCCAGAGCTGCTCAGAGCTGACTCGACATGACGACTGAAACTCTCACGACCGCGGACCCGCTCTCGGGTGTCGGCACACATTGCGGGCGCATCCTGCTCACGGGCGCGGCGGGCAACCTCGGGCGCGTGCTGCGCGAGCGCCTCACCCGGTATTGCGACGTGCTGCGCTCGTCGGACTTGGGTCCGATCGCCGATCTGCACGAAGGCGAAGAATCGATGCCTTGCGATCTGGGCGATGCCGCGGCGGTCGACGCGCTCGTGCGCGGCTGCGATGCGATCGTTCACTTCGGTGGCGTATCGGTCGAGCGTCCGTTCGAAGAGATTCTCCCGGCGAACATCCAAGGCACCTACAACCTCTATGAAGCGGCGCGCCGACATGGCGTGCGGCGCATCGTCTTCGCGAGCTCGAACCACGTCACCGGCTTTTACCGCCAGGACGAAGTCGTGAGCCCCGAAGACCCGCCGCGTCCCGACGGCTACTACGGTGTTTCCAAGGCGTTCGGCGAGCAACTCGCGCGCTTTTACTTCGATCGCTACGGCATCGAATCGGTCTGCGTGCGTATCGGCTCGTCGTTTCCGGAGCCGAAGGATCGCCGCATGCTGACGACCTGGCTCGGTTACGACGACCTCGAGCAGCTCGTGCGCCGCGCGATGTTCGTGCCGGAGGTGGGCTGCCTGATCGTGTACGGCGTGTCGGCCAATCGCGACTGGTGGTGGGACAACGACGCGGCCGCCGCGCGTATCGGCTATGTGCCGGCACAAACGAGCGAACCGTGGCGCGCGCGTATCGAAAACGAGCAGCCGCCGCTGCCCGAAACCGACCCGGTGCGCCGCTATCAGGGCGGCGGGTTCGTGATCGTCGGCCCGTTCGGAGACTAGGGCGATGCGGCAAACGGTATCGATCGAGCGTATCGGCGCCATGCGGTGCGAGGTCGGCGAAAGCCCGGTCTGGCATGCTGGCGAGCGCGCGCTTTACTGGACCGACATTCCGCGCCGCATGCTGTGGCGCTGGCGCGCCGATGCGGGCGCCGTCGAGCAGTGGGCGCTGCCGGAAATGGCGGGCTCGATCGCCATCACGGACGACGACGGCATTCTGTTGGCGATGGAATCGGGAATTTACCGTGTGCCGCGTCCCGATGCGGGTGGGCCGCTCGGCGAATGCACGCTGCTCGCGCGCGTCTCCCATCCGCGTGGCGATATGCGCTTCAATGACGGACGATGCGACCCGCGCGGCCGCTTCATTGCCGGTACCATGGTCCTCGATACGACGCTCGCGATGCCGGTCGGTACGCTGATGCGGTTCGATGCACACGCGGGGCTCACCGCGCTCGTCGACGGACTCATCGTCTCGAACGGCCTTGCGTTCAGCCCGGACGGACGTACGATGTACTTGTCGGACTCGCATGCGAGCCGGCAGATCGTATGGGCCTTCGATTACGACATCGACACAGGCGAGCCGCACCGTCGGCGCGTGTTCGTCGACATGATCGTGCACGCGGGCCGGCCCGACGGCGCGGCGGTGGACGCCGACGGCTGCTACTGGATCTGCGGCAACGATGCGGGTGTCGTGCACCGTTTCACGCCCGCCGGCAAGCTCGATCGCAGCATCGAAGTGCCCGTTGCGAAGCCGGCCATGTGCGCATTCGGCGGCGCGCATCTCGATACGCTCTTCGTCACATCGATCGTGCAAGCTGGCGATCCGCTTTCGGGCGCTGTGTTCGCGTTGGACCCCGGGGTCAAGGGACTGCACGAACCGCTAGCGCGTCTTCAACCACGCCGCGAAGTTGAAAGGGCAACGAGCGGCACTCCATAACCGATAACCGCAAAGAGGCAACCGAGACCATGTTCAAAAACGGAGGAGACATGAAACGTACGCATTTCGCGCGACGCGCAGGCCATCTCGCGGCCGCAGTTTGTTTTTCGCTCGCGGCCGCGGCCGCGTCGGCCGAACCGGTCACGCTCAACATCGTCGATGTGGCCGGCAATCTCGCGCTGACCAAGCCGGGCTTCGAAGCGTTCAAGCAAGCGAACCCGAACCTCGTCAGCAACATCACCTACACGAACGCGCCGGCGCCGCAATTGCCGGGCAAGATCAAGGCGATGCAAGGCGCGGGCCGCTCGGATATCGACCTTGTGTTGACCGGCACCGACGCGCTCGCGGCCGGTATCGAGCAGAAGCTGTGGATGACGCTGCCGTCGAAGATGATCGACGACGCGAATGCCAAGTACGCGCCGGGTCCGAAAGAGATGCAAAAACTCGCGCAAGGCGAGGGTCTCGAAGTGACGTTCATGCCGGCTGGACCGCTCGTGGAATACAACCCCGACAAGGTGCCGCCGAACGAAGTCCCGAAGACGCCCGAGCAACTGCTCTCGTGGTGCAAGGCGCATCCGAACAAGCTGATCTATGCGCGCCCGGCCAACTCGGGCCCGGGCCGTACGTTCCTGATGGGCCTGCCGTACATTCTCGGCGACAAGGATCCGCAGGATCCGATCAAAGGCTGGGACAAGACCTGGGCGTTTCTCAAGCAGCTGAACGAGTGCGTGCCGTACTACCCGGGCGGCACGTCTGCCGTCATGAAGGAACTCGGCGAAGGCACGCGTGACATGACCGTTACGGTAACGGGCTGGGACATCAACCCGCGCGCGCTCGGCGTCGTGCCGGCCGCCTTCAAGGTGCAGCCGTTCGACAACATGAAGTGGGTCAACGATGCGCACTACATGGTCATTCCGAAGGGCGTGGACAAGGCCAAGGTGGAAGTGCTCGAGAAGATGATGAACTTCATGCTCGAGAAGCCGCAGCAGGCAATGACCTACGACGACGGCTACTTCTATCCGGGCCCCGCGATCGACGGCTTGACGCCTTCGGACGCTCCCGAAAAGAGCCGGGTCGTGTTGCAGAAGTTCGGCCGGCCCGAGTATGGCGGCTGGCTCAAGAAGTACCCGAACGTCCAGCCGCTGCCGGCCGAGAAGATGGTCGAGGCGTTCAAGAAGTGGGACGCCGAGATCGGTGCGCAGAAGAAGTAATTTGAAGTGAACGCGGCGGGGTAGCGCGAGCCGCCCCGCCGGCCAGATGTCAGTCAGGAAATCATCATGAAGCATACTTTCGATCGGTTGCGTCTCAACTCGGTGTGCCGCAGCTTCGCTAATGCCGAAGGCGCTCACGTCGCGGCGCTTCAAGGGCTCGATCTCGCGATCGAGCGCGGCGAGTTCATCGCACTGCTCGGACCGTCGGGCTGCGGTAAATCGACGGCACTCAACTGCATCGCCGGCCTGCAGCCATTGACCGGCGGCGAGATCTGGCTGGACGACAAGCGGATCGACGTGCTGCCGCCCGAGAGGCGCGGCTTCGGCATGGTCTTTCAGAACTACGCGCTGTTTCCGCATATGAGCGTGCTCGAGAACGTCGGCTTCGGTCTGCGCATGCGCGGCGCGCCCAAAGCGGAAATCGAGCGCCGTGCGCGCGCGGCTTTGCAGCTCGTGCAGCTCGTCGGCCACGAGCACAAGCTGCCGGGACAGCTCTCGGGCGGTCAGCAGCAGCGTGTCGCGATTGCGCGCGCGATCGTCATCGAGCCGCCCGTCGTGCTGATGGACGAGCCGCTGTCGAACCTCGATACGAAGCTGCGCATCGAGATGCGCGCAGAAATCCGCCGCATTCACGGCGAGCTCGAGCGCGCGACGATCTATGTCACGCACGATCAGGACGAAGCGCTTTCGATGGCCGATCGCATCGTCGTGATGAAAGAGGGTCTCGTACAGCAGGTGGCATCGCCGAAGGAAGTGTACGGCCGGCCGAAGAACCTGCATGTGGCGCGATTCATGGGCTATCGCAATGTCGTCGCCTGTACGCTCGAAGGCGCAGTGGGCGAGGGCGTGGCTGTCGCCGCGGGCGGCGTGAAATTCGTGGCCACGCCGATGGAAGAGTTCGACGCGAAATCCGCGATGCTCGCCATTCGCCCCGAAGACCTCGTTCGTGCGCAGCCTGGCTCGACGAACGCTTTCGACGTCGACGTCGAAGTGGTCGAATACGGCGGCCGCGATTCGCTGCTCTTCGTCAAGGCGCCGTTCGGCAGGCTTTGGGCACGTGTGGAAGGCGAATTCGCGCAAGGCGAGCGTGTCACGCTTGCCATTGCCAGCGAGCGCGCGCTCGTCTATCGCGAGGAGCGCTAAATGAACGACCCCCACGCTTACTATCGTTCGCTGTCGACCGGAGTTGGCGCTTTAGCGCTTACTCCGGTCCCATGCAAAGCAGCGCCCCCCGCGGGGGCCGATGCCTCCCTTGGGGCGGAACCTGCGCCCGAAGGAAGTCCGCTTGGCGGGCGGGAGGCATCATGAGTGTGCTTTCGCTTTCGGGGCCGCGTGACGCGAAAGGATGGCTCGTCACGCCCGCACTCGGGTTCATTCTGGCGCTGTTCATCTATCCGTTCGCGTACGGGCTCGTGCTGTCGTTTCAGCCGATGAACGGCGGCGGCGTGCTGGCGAACTACGTTACGTTCTTCACCGACAGCGCGATGTGGCCGACGATCTTCGTCACGCTGAAGCTTGCCGTGCCGGCGACGCTCGTCAACGTCGGCTTGTCGGTGCCGGTCGCGTTCTCGTTGCGGCGCAAATCGCGGTACCAGAAGTTCGTGACCACGCTGCTCGTGATTCCGGTCACGCTTGGCACCGTGCTGATCGCCGACGGCATGCTCACCTACTTTTCGCCGAATGGCTGGTTCACGCAGGGCGTGCAGGCGCTGCATATGTATGGCGACGAAGTGCGGCTCACGCATAACTACTGGGGCGTGCTCATTTCGCTGATCGTCTCGGGCTTTCCGTTCGCGTTCCTGCTCACGCTGTCGTACGTGAGCGGCATCGATCCGACGCTGGCCCGTGCCGCGGCGACGCTCGGCGCGAATCCGTGGCAGCAGTTCCGGCAGATCTATCTGCCGCTGCTCGTGCCCGGTCTCACGATGGCCGCATGCCTCTCGTTCGTGCAGGCGTTCTCGGTCTTTCCGTCGGCCGTGCTGCTCGGCGCGCCGGCAGGGCCTACGCGTGTGATTTCGATCGCTGCCGCCGAGGCGGCCTTCGAAAGCTATGACTACTCGCTCGCCTCGACCATTGCGATCTTGATGGGCTTCGTGCAATTGCTGGTGGTGGGAGGCATGCTGGGTGCGCGGCGCTTCTTCTACACCGGGCCGGTGACGGGAGGAAAAGGATGATGGCGACCGACAATCAAACTGCGCGCGCGATATCGATGCCGGAGACAACCGGCTCGCGCGGCGCCGGCTCCAACTCCAACGCGCAGCCCGAACGCAAGCATACCGAGAGCCTCGGTGGCCGTGTCTGGAAGGTCATCGTGCGCGGGACGATGGTGTTCTTCCTGCTCAACGTGCTGTTGCTGATCGCGACCGTCGCGGTGAACTCCGTGGCGACGCGCTGGTTCGGCACGCTGCTGCCGCAGGGCTTCACGCTGCACTGGTACGCGCAGGCGTGGAGCGACTTCCAGCTCTCGAGCGTGCTGTGGGTGACGGTCGAGGTCGTCGGCGCCGTAGTGCTGCTGTCGATCGCGCTCGGTGTGCCGGCCGCGTACGCGCTGGCGCGCGCAACGTTTCCCGGTAAGCGTCTCGTCATGCTGATGTTTCTGCTGCCGCTGATGGTGCCGCCCGTGACGTACGGTATTCCGATGGCGACCGTGATGTACAAGGTCGGCCTCGCCGGCACGCTGGCCGGGGTGATTCTGGCCAACCTGGTACCCGCGTTGCCGTTCGTCATTCTCGTCATGACGCCGTTCATCGAACAGCTCGATCCGAACCTCGAAGCGGCCGCGCGCATCTTCGGCGCCAACACGGCGCGGTACTTCCGCCACGTGCTGCTTCCGTTGCTGGTGCCCGGTATGTTGGCCGCCGGTCTGCTCGTGCTCGTGCGCACGATCGGGATGTTCGAGTTGACCTTCTTTACGGCCGGGCCGAACACGCAAACGCTCGTGGTGGCGCTGTACTACGCGGTGTTTTCGACCGGCGTGCGCGCGCCGCAATCGATCGACGCGATGGCGATGATCTATATGGCCATCACGCTCATATGGGTCGTGATCGCGCTACAGTTCGTGAGCCCGACGCAGCTGGTCTCGCGGGTGAAAGAGCAACGCTAGTACCTTGGCGGGGGCCGGCGTTCGACCGGCTCCCGCGCCTTCCTCCCTCTCTGGAATCCTTTCCATCGATCCCTGATCGCGGCCGTGCGGCCGGTTATCGGACTGTTTCCGCTTGGTTGAACCAACGGAAACAGTCCGATATTTCATTTCCCCGCTCACCGATGACCCGTTACTCCGAAAAATAGCGCCTTTCGCATACGTCAAACGGACAGTCGCGGGACTGTCGTGACATGGAACGAGGGCCGGAGATGACTGACGGGAAGTCCATTCGCGGCAGCGGCGTGCTACGCGCCGTCTTCTGCGTATGGGCGCTATCGACATCGGGTGCGCACGCGCAGACGATTGCGCCGGGCGGAAGCGCACAGGAAGCGCTACGCCAACAAGAGCGCGAGCGTGCGTTCAGAGCGCAGCAGGAAGCAGCGCCCGACATTCGGCTCGAACGGCCGGCGAAGGCCGGCATCGAACGGCTGCCTGAAAGCGAATCGCCGTGCTTTCGGATCGATCGCATCGTACTGGCCGGGGACGCGGCGGCGAAGTTCGAGTGGGCGCTCAAAGCCGCCGATCCGCCCGACGATCGCGCCACGGGCCGATGTCTCGGCGGCGAAGGCGTTGGCCTCGCGATGAAGCGCGTGCAAAACGCCATCGTGGCGCGCGGCTATATCACCACGCGGGTACTGGCCGCGCCGCAGGACCTGACACAAGGCACGCTGACGCTTACGGTCATTCCCGGTCGCGTTCGCGCCGTGCGCTTTTCCGATGACAGCGGCCGCCGTGCGACGAAATGGAATGCCGTGCCCGTGCGTTCCGGGGACATTCTCAATGTGCGCGATATCGAGCAGGCGCTCGAAAACTTCAAGCGCGTGCCGAGCGTCGAGGCCGATATCCAGATTGCTCCCGCCGAGGGTCTCGATGCCCAGCCCGGCGATAGCGATCTCGTCATCACATGGAAGCAGGCGTTTCCGTTCCGCATCACTCTATCGGCGGACGATGCCGGCAGCGAGTACACGGGCAAACACCAGGGCAGCGTCACGGTCTCCTACGACGACTGGTGGGCGCTGAACGACCTTTTCTACGTCAGTTTCAATCGAGACCTTGGGCGAAGCTATGGCCACGGCAAGGGGACGCGCGGCTACACGGCCCACTACGAGGTGCCCTACCGCTACTGGCTGCTCGGCTTCACCGCGAGCGGCTACGACTATCGGCAACGGGTAGCGGGCGCCAACCAGACGTACATCTACCACGGCAGCGCGGAGAACGCCGAGCTGCGTCTTTCGCGGCTCCTATATCGCGATGCCGTACGCAAGACGAGCGCCTATGTCGCCGGCTGGCTGCGCAATTCGCACAACTATATCGACGATACCGAAATCGAGGTCCAACGCCGCCGGATGGCGGGTTGGGAACTCGGCGTGACGCATCGCGAGTTCATCGCGGCGGCGATATTCGATACGCGCATCGGTTACCGGCGCGGCACCGGGATGCTGTCGGCGCTTGTCGCACCCGAAGAACTATTCGGCGAGGGTACATCGCGCTCGGCGCTGATCGCGGCGGACGCGCAGCTGAACGTGCCGTTCGGGATCTCGAAGCAACGCTTTCGATACGCCGCATCGTGGCGCGCGCAATGGAATCGTACGCCGCTCGTGCCGCAGGACCGCTTTCAAATCGGCGGCCGCTACACCGTGCGCGGCTTCGATGGAGAAAGCACGTTGCTCGGCGAGCGCGGATGGCTGTTGCGCAACGATTTGGGTTGGACCATCGGCCGCACCGGGCAGGAGCTTTATCTCGGCGTCGATTACGGGGAAGTCAGCGGGCCGTCGACGCCGCAACTGATCGGCACGCGTCTGGCCGGCGCGGTCGTCGGGGTGCGCGGCGGATACAAGCACTTCATGTGGGATCTGTTCGCGGGCCGCCCCCTCAGCAAGCCCGATGGATTTCAGACCGCGAGCACGACCGCGGGATTCAACCTCCTTTGGTCCTATTGAGGAACGACGCATGAGGTATGGATCGCTCGACATCATTGCGCCGCGTCTCTTGCACACCTCCTGCCCCGAGGCCGAAGCGCTCGGCAGTGCCGTGTGGCTTTGGATGCATTCGGCCGGACATCGCGACGCCCCGCTCAAAGTTTTGCCGGCAGTGCTGTTGCCGGCGATCAAAACCGGACAGTTCGTGCTTGCCACGGATGCGGGCAAGCCGGTGTTCTACCTGTCGTGGGCGAGCTTCAGCGAAGAGGCGGAGGCGCGCTATCTGAGCAACCTGCCTGAGCACATGCCCGACGCGGATTGGGCAAGCGGCGATCGGGTGTGGCTGCTCGACTGGGTGGCGCCGTTCGGCCATACCCGGATCTTGCGTCATATCGTCGCTCAGCTCTTCTCAGATTGCTGTCTGCGCTCGCTCTGTCACCGCGGCGACGAACGCGGGCTTCGCGTGATGGAGCACAGGGGCATTGCCGTGTTGAAGGACGAGGCGCGCGCCTGGTTTCTTGACCATCCGACCACGCACGCGAGGTCGCTTACCGGAGACAATCCCAGATGAACAAGCACTGCTATCGGATCGTTTTCAATCGGACGCGTGGAGTGCTGATGGCCGTCTCGGAGCGTGTTGCCAGCGACGGGAAGGCACGCGGCACGTCGCGCGCGCCGCTGATGCGAAACCGTGCGGCCGGCGTTGCTGCGACTGTGCGGCCGTTGCAGTATTCGATGCTGCTGGCGTGGGGGCTCGTCAGCCTCCCAGCGCACGCGCAGATCGTCGCCGACCGCAGCGCGCCGGGCGCGCAACAGCCCACTGTTTTGACCGCGGGCAATGGCGTGCCGGTCGTCAATATCCAGACGCCGAGTAGGGCAGGCGTTTCTCGCAACAGCTACAGCCAGTTCGACGTCCATTCGCAGGGCGCGATTCTCAACAACGCGCGCAAGGCGGCCGAGACTCAATTGGGCGGCTGGGTGCAGGGCAATCCGTGGCTTGCCGGCGGGTCGGCCCGCGTCATTCTGAACGAGGTCAACGGCAGCCATCCGAGTCTTCTGCGTGGCTACATCGAGGTTGCCGGCAGCCGCGCGCAGGTCGTGATCGCGAACCCGGCCGGCATTTCCTGCGACGGATGCGGCTTCATCAACGCCAATCGCGCGACGCTGACCACCGGTATTCCTCTCATGAACGCGGGAAATCTCGACGGTTATCGCGTAACGGGTGGCGCGATCGGTATTTCAGGCGCGGGCTTGGACGCGAGCCGCACCGATTTCACCGACATCATCGCGCGCTCCGTGCAGGTGAACGCCGGTATCTGGGCCAATACGCTGAAAGTCACCACGGGCGCGAACGAAGTCAGTGCCGATCATGTGTATTCAACGGCAACCGCGTCGAACGGCGTAACGCCCGCCTACGGGCTCGATGTCGCCAACCTCGGCGGCATGTATGCCGGCAAGATCACGTTGGTCGGCACCGAATCGGGCGTGGGCGTGCGCAACGCGGGCGCGATCGGTGCATCGGCGGGCGATGTTATCGTGACGGCCGACGGGCGGCTCGAGAACAGCGGACGCATCACCGCCAGCGGGGCGGTACGCGCCGACACCAGCGGGTCCATGACGAATACGGGCACCGTATATGCGCAAGGCGACACGCGGCTGACGACACGTGGCAACGTCGCCAACGGCGGGACGATCGCGGCACAGGGCGATACGACCGTTGCGGCGGCCGGCATGATCGATAGCCAACCCGGTTCGTTGCTGGGCGCTGGGATACGAAGCGACGGTGCGCTTGGCGCGAGCGGTACGCTCGAACTCGCGGCGACAGGCCAGCTCAACGCGCGCGGGCAGAACATCGCCGGTGGCGATTTGAACGCCAGCGGTGCGGCAATCAGCATCGCGGGCAGCCAGACCGCAGCCACACACATATCGCTGACGGCCGCGGGTGGCGACATCGATGCGAGCGCAGCCGCTGTTGCGGCGGCGCAGACGTTCGCGGCAAGTGCATCGGGCTTGTTTCGCGCCGACGATGCTGCGGTATCGGCGGAAAGGCTGTCGTTGGCGGCACATGGCATTTCGAACGTACGAGGCAATATCGTTCAGACGGGCACGTCCGATCTGTCGATTCGAGTCCCCGGACAATTCGACAATACGAATGGGCGAGTTGCGGCCAACAGCATCGATGTGTCGGTCGATGCTCAAACGCTGAATAACAGAGGTGGAACGATTGCTGTCAATGGGACGGCAAGCGTGCGCAGCGGCACGTTGGACAACACCGCGCAAGGCAGCATCACGGCCAGGGCGGACGCGAAGATCGTGACGGCGTCATTGGTGAATGCCAAAGGCAGCTTGACCGCGGGCGGCGCGCTCAATGTCGAGGCGAAAGAATCGATCGACAACGCTAACGGGTTGATCGGGGCGAACCAGAACCTGTCGGTTAGCGGCAGCGCAGTCGATAACGCGGACGGCCTCGTGGGATCGGTGCACGGCGCTGCGACCGTATCTGCGGCGACAGGGCGTGTCGACAACACTGCCGGCCGCATCGAGGCGGCACAGGCTGTCAAGGTCTCGTCGAGTGGACTCGCGAATACAGGCGGCGTCATAGCCGGCAGCGACGTGCGCATCGATAGCCGCGGGCAGTCCGTCGATAACGAGCGCGGTGCAATCGTGGCAAGGGGATTGCTCGACGTTCGGAGCGGAAAACTGACGAACGACGCAGGCCTCGTGCAGGCCGCTGGTGCGCTGGAGATCGACACGCATGGCCACATGCTTTCCAACACGAATTCAGGCGCGACGGGCGGCATCCTGGGCCGCGGTGCGGTGACGCTGCGTACCGGCAAGCTCGACAACACCGCAGGCTTTATTGGCGCCAAAGGCGAAGTGATGGCCAACGCTGGCTCGATCGTCAATGCGCACGGCGGGCAGATTGCCGGCGAAGAGGCGCTCTCGCTGATCGGTGCCCACATCGATAACCGGGCGGGCAAGATCCAAGCGCTCGGCAAGGTCGAGCTCGGTGCCAGTGACGGCACCGTCGACAACAGCGGCGGCCTGATGCGCTCGGGCGATCGGCTGGCGGTGCGCGCGCAGGCGTTGCTCAATCGCGGCACGCAAGGCGACGAGCAGGGCATGGAAGCGCAAAACATCGGCGTCACGGCCGACGCGATCGACAATCATTCGGGCGCGATGCGCGCCGATGGACTGCTGTCGCTTACCGGTGCGGGTACGGTCGACAACAGCGAAGGACTGATTTCGTCGGCGCAATCGGTTCAGATACAGGATCGTCAACTCGCCGACAAGACCCAACGCGTAACGAATACCGGCGGAACGTTGATCGCGGGCAAGTCGCTCGGCGTGAAGAGCGCGGAGCTGTCCGGGGACGGCAGTGTGCTCTCGCGAGGCGACCTCGACGTCAGCGTGAATGGCGACTTCGTCAACACGGGCAACGTCGAAGCAAGCGGCAACGTAGGGTTTCAGACGACAGGCCAACTGACGAATCGGGCCGCGATGCGGGCAGGGGCCGCGCTGAACGCCAGCGCAAGCACGATCGACAACACCGAAACCGGGGAACTGAGTGCGGTGGAGACGCAAGTTGCGGCAGCTGGGGGGATCACGAATCGAGGGTTGATCGACGGGCAGGACACGACCGTATCGTCGGGTGTCGTCAGCAATAAAGGTATGGGACGCATTTACGGAGATCATCTCGCCATATCGGCGGGAACGTTGAATAACGATGCGGAGAAAGGTGCCGCGGCGACGATCGCTGCGCGCAGCCGGCTCGATATCGGTGCGCAGACCGTCAACAATCGCGACCATGCGCTGATCTTCAGTGCGGGCGACATGGCCATCGGTGGAGCGCTAGACGGCAGCCGCGTAGCCACGGGCTCGGCGGCGACCGTCAATAACAACAGTGCTTCGATCGAAGCACTCGGCAATCTGACGATGGCCGCAGTGGACGTCAACAACACGAACGAACACTTTGCCATCGATGTTCAGCCGCAGGGCGCGCCCGAACACATCGTCGAATATCAGGGCGATGGATCGGCGAACCGCTACCGGCCCGACGATCCGGGGGTGCAGGTCTACAACGACGAATCGGATCATTTGCGCACGCCGGAACGAAGCTACGAAAGCTGGCACAAGTACGAATACGACCGCAGGACGACGGCGACCTTCATTGCCGAGTCGGATCCCGCGAAGATCACCTCGGGCGGGGTCATGCGTATCGACGCATTGAACGTGCTCAACGACAAGAGCCAGATCGTTGCAGGCGGCGCGCTCACGGGCACGATTGCGAAGTTGAACAATACCGAAGTCGCGGGCAAGCAGACGGTCACCGATTCGGGCACCGTCACGTCTCACTGGCGCAATCATAAGAAGGGTCGCGACGATACGGGCCGTCACTCGGCTCCCTATACGCCTCCCCCAGCGATCGCGGAGATCAAGCTCACGCCGACCGTCTATACGGAGTTCACGGCGCCGGGCAACACTGGCGTGCACATCGGCGCGGTGAACGTTGGCGCCGTGAGGCGGATTGCCGACAGTGTGGGTGCCCCAGGAGTCGGCATACGCAGTGGGCGGGTGGTGACCCCGATCACGGAAGTGTCCGCGGCCGATCTTCAGGGCGGCGCGCAATCGTTCATGATTCGCAGCACCGAGGTCAATACGACTGTGCCGGCTGCGAACCTTTTCTCGGTCAATCCGAATCCGGCCGGCAGTTATCTGATCGAAACCGATCCACGCTTTGTCAACTATCGAAACTGGCTGTCTTCGGACTACATGCTCGAGCAGTTGAGGGTAGATCCGGCGTTGACGCAAAAGCGGCTTGGCGATGCCTTTTACGAGCAGAAGCTGGTTCGCGAGCAAGTGGCGAAACTGACGGGCCGCCGCTTCCTCGAAGGATATGCGAGCGACGAGGCCGAGTATCGCGCACTGATCGATAGTGGCGTGACGTATGGAAAAGCGTGGGGGCTACGGCCCGGTGTCGGGTTGACGGCTGAGCAGATGGCGCGATTGACGAGCGACATGGTTTGGCTCGTCGAGAAGGAAGTGACACTGCCGGATGGGCAAACGACGAAGGCGCTGGCACCGCAGGTCTACGTGCGTGTGAAGCAGGGCGATATCGACGGATCGGGTGCGCTCGTTTCAGCGCAGGCGCTCGCGCTCGATGCATCGGGCGACATCGCGAACGAAGGAACGATTGCGGGGCGCGACTTCGTTGCGCTGAAGGCCGACAACGTGAAGAACCTCGGCGGGCGCATTACGGGAAGCGATGTCGCGGTACGCGCCCTTACGGATTTGACGAATCTTGGCGGCACTATCGATGCCGCAAACAGCCTGTTTGCGGCGGCGGGCAGGGATATCGAGAGTATCAGCACGACGAGCACCCAGGCGAATGGCCAAGGCACGATCACGAACGTCAGTCGCGTGGCGGGGTTTTACGTGACCAACCCGTCGGGCGGGACGCTTCTCGCCTCGGCCGGGCGCGATCTGAAGTTAGCGGGCGCGCAGATCGGCAACGCCAGCGTTGACGGGCAGACGCTCGTGGCTGCGGGGCGCGACTTGAACCTGACCACTGTCGATACGTCGAGCAGCCAGTCGCTGACGTGGGACCGGAACAATTGGCGCGAGGACAGCGCGCAACAGGAGATCGGATCGTCGATTCATACGGCGGGCGATGTGCGCCTTTCGGCCGGGCATGATCTTAACGCGCGCGGAGCATCGGTAACCAGCGATCAGGGTGCCCTTGTCGCGACGGCCGGCCACGATGTCAACCTCACTTCGTCGCAGACGATACGCGACGTCGACGAGGCGCATCGGCATAAAGGCAACAGCAGTTGGTTTTCGTCGAAGACGATTTCGACACGCAATACGTTGTCGGAGACCACGAATCAGGCCACGACGTTTTCGGGCAACACGGCCTATGTGCAGGCCGGCAACGATATCAACTTGAAGGGCAGCAATGTCGTCTCGACGGACGGCACGGCGCTCGTTGCCGCGCACGACGTGAACATCGACGCTGCAACCGATTCGCTGACCGAACGGCACTTCCGGAAGGAGACGAAGACGGGGCTTTTTGGCAATGGAGGAATGAGCTTCACCGTTGGCACGCAACAGCAAAGCCAGGATAACGCGGACGCCCGCACCACGGTGTCGGGGTCAACCGTGGGTGCGACGAACGGCAAGGTCGCGATCAAGGCGGGCAATCGCTATACCCAGACGGGTAGCGACGTGGTGGCGCTGGGCGGCGATGTCGAAATCGACGCGAAGAAAGTCACCATCCTGGAGGCCGAAGAAACGAGTCACAGCACGCAGGAAACCGTGTTCAAGCAATCGGGGCTCACTGTGTCGGTGACGGCGCCTGTGATTGCTGCGGTACAGACGGCCGGCCAGATGAAACATGCGGCGGGTCAGACGTCGGATCCGCGCATGAAAGCGTTGGCGGGCGCGGCAACGGCGCTGGCGGCCAAGAATGCGGCCGATGCGGTGGCGTCCGATCCGAAATCGGGCGGAGGCGTCAATATCGCGATCACGGTGGGCGGATCCACGAGCCGTAGCAAGACGACGGAAGACACCGTTCAGGCGGTCGGCTCTAACGTGGCGGCGGGGGGCAACGTGACGATTCGCGCCACCGGCGCGGACCAGGATTCGACGTTGACCGTGCAGGGCAGTGAGATCAAAGGCGGGGGCAACGTGAAGTTGAAGGCCGACGGCGAGATTCAGCTGCTGGCGGCGGATAACATGCACGAGTTGCACCGTACGAGCAGCAGCGCGAGCGGCGGAGTTGGGGTGGCGGTCAGCGTCAGCTCGCAAGGCGCGTCGGTGGGCGTGACGGCGAATGCGAGCGGCTCGCGCGGCAGAGCCGACGGCACCGATGTGACGTGGACGAATACGCATGTATCCGCGGGTAAGAAGCTGATACTGGAATCGGGCGGAGATACGACGCTGCGCGGAGCGGTGGCAAGCGGCGAGCAGGTGGTGGCTCATGTGGGTGGCGACCTGAACATCGAGAGCTTGCAGGACGTAAGCGGTTATCGCAGCAAGGATCAGTCGATCGGGGGCAGCGTGACGGCGGGTGCGGGCGTCTCGGCGAGCGCGAATATCGGTCAGCAGAAGATGAAGAGCGACTTTGCGAGCGTGATGGAGCAGTCAGGGATCAAGGCCGGCGACGCGGGTTTTCAGATCGATGTGAAGGGCAATACGGATTTGAAGGGCGGTGCGATTACGAGCACTGAGAAAGCTGTCGCGGATGACGTCAACAGCTTGGTGACAGCGACGCTGACCACGAGTGATATCGAGAACCGGGCGCAATACAGCGCAAGCAGCTTTGCGGTAGGAGGCGGTTACAGCTTCAGCGGCGGGGGCACGGCATCGGGCGGTGACAAGGGTAATACGGCGGCGGGTGGTGTCGGCACGAACCAGCAGGGGCAGGCGACGACGGGTGGCGACAAAGTCCCAGGGAACAACGTGGCGACGTCAGGCAATTGGAGTGCGACGCCGCCGGCGGCGATGGCTGCGTCGGGTAGCGGTAGCAGCACGACGGTGAGCGGGGTCAGCGGCGGAGCGATTCGTATCACCGACGATGCGACGCAGCGGGCACTCACGGGCAAAGGAGCTGAC
>Ga0157374_10000127_pt1 | contig 69890 bp, 50 predicted proteins | sample M25metaG_FD_115308 | JGI IMG/M metagenome (GOLD analysis project Ga0157374, IMG submission 115308) | Miscanthus rhizosphere microbial communities from Kellogg Biological Station, Michigan, USA - M2-5 metaG | ecosystem: Host-associated > Plants > Roots > Rhizosphere > Soil | place: USA: Michigan...
CACCGTTTCTTCGGCTTGAGGAATAAATTTGCCGGGCAGAATAAGCCCACGCACCGGATGCGGCCAGCGCAGTAGCGCTTCCGTTCCCCATATCTTGCCGGTATCAAGTGAGAACTTTGCCTGATGCCAGATGGCGAATTCGTTATCGGTGAGCGCGGCGGGAATAAGTCCAAGGAGAATTAAGTTATTTCGACTAGTGCGATCGATTTCACTATCGTAAAGACAGAAGTGGCGCTTTTGGATTAGCGAAAGATGTGTCGCGATGCCGGCTTTCTGCAATAACTCCTCAGGCGTCAATGCATGTGTTGGAAATTCAGCGGCGCCTATGGCGAAGTCGACGTAAAACGGTACTCCATTGATCTCGTAAGGCTTACGTATTTGCGTTTCGATCTCGATGCGCAGTTGCTGCGTTTCCTCCCCGCTTTCGAATGCCGCCGCGAGACGATCGGCTTGTATCAGTGCGATTGGCACATCTGCCGGCATTAACTGCCGCCCACGTTCGCAAATCTGGTTTCTTAACTGCTCCGCAAAACCCCAGCCGAGGACGTTCTGGATATCTTGGAAATTTTTCATTTGCACAACGACCAAAAAAGGCCCTGCTTTTTGCTTGCCATCGGCGATCATCTGCCGCAGGCTTTTCAATAGACCCATATGGCTAAGCAATCCCGTACTTGCGTCGTGATCGTTTAACCACATTAGTGTTTTTAGTTGTTTGCGCAATACCCCCGCACCGATGCCCACTATGCCGCCGATCATGCTAAAAAACGCGCCACGGTAAAGCCAGTTATATAGTTGTTGGGCCTCGCCGGTCATTGTATTGAGCGGCATATAAGGTCCAAGCAGCAACGCAGCAATGATGCCCGCGCTTATGCCGCCACCGGGTCCAAATACCAGTCCGGTGACAATAATAGGCACATACATAATATGCAGAATGGCAAACTGCGTGCCGCCGGTGACATACACATTCCACGCGATAGCGATATAGCACAGCGCGGTCACACTGAGCGTCAGCGTTTTCGTGGTCACAGAAGGGGAGAAAAACGCGGTCAACAGGTCTACTTTCATATTGCAGATCCTTTCACGCGCGTTTCGTAAATCAGGAGTTTACGCTGCCGCGGATGGCCAGATAGGCTAAAAATGGAAGTTCCACTTTGGAAAATAATGTCGAGACGAGAATAGAATGTCATCTCATTCATTTCATTAAGTGGTCGTTCGGAATAATCATTTTGACTGCTCTGCCAAGAAGTTATTTAGCCTAGGTATAAAGCTAGAGTTTACTCTGACATCTTACCGACTAGGATCTAACGTCTGTCACGAGTATGCTTCTCGGTAGAAAATAAAGAATGCAGCAGTCGATTATTGCTTTTGCCCTAAAATGGTTTTTTTTCTGGATGTATCTCTTATTATCTTAGGGCTTTTTTTATTGAATGCTTTGCTGTGCAAAGCGGCAGCGATGCCCTAAGTTTCTTGCTTCATAATCGAAATAAAAATAGCGTTGTAGGCGATTAATTTACAGGAGAATCCTTATGTGGTTCGATCAGTTAAATTTTCGTACAAAGCTCATGATCAATTTTTTCATATGCAGCGGAAGCTTATTGATAGCTTTATTGTTCTGCACGATTCAGCTTGAATCAATTAATAGCACACTCAATTATCTTAAAACCACCTCCATTTCATCTTTAAAATCCGGTTCGCTAATTAGTCAATTGCGTTTGCGCTATCGCATCCGCAGTCTCGAATACATTTTAGAAGAAGATAAAAGTAAGCAAGAAAAGTTGGAAAACTCGTTGGCCGAACTTGATGCTCAGCTCATAAGTGAGTTAAAGCAACAGCAAGCTTCTTCTGAATCCACAGAACGTACTCTTATAGATGCCGTCACTCTAAATGTGGCCGCCTATAAAGAAGCCGTGCGAAACGCTATTAATCTTCAAAAGCAAGGAAATATTCAAGGTGCGCTAAAGATACAAAAAACAGTTTGGGTGGAACGCGCCAATAAATTACGCGACAGTACCGACGCACTGGAGAAGTATTATCGGGACAATGCGATTCAGCACGTAGAAAATGCCAGTCAAAAAGGAAATACTGCGAAATGGATGGCGTACATTTCGTTGCTGGTGGCGGCAATTGTTGCAATAGGATTTTCATGGTGGTTCGGTACGAATATCTTTCGTCGTTTAGCTAGCGTGGCGCAGGTTACAAGACAAGTAGCTGAAGGAGACTTAAGAACCGATGTTCCGGCAGCAGCGTCGGATGAGATAGGGCAACTAGTGGAAGCGATGCGTCGGATGCGAGACGCATTAAAGAAGTCGGTTGTTAATACAAAGACCCATTCTGAGCAACTCGTGAAAGTTGCAGATCAGTTAAATAATAATGTCGCACAAATGGTTTCCAGCAGCGCAATTCAAAGCAACTCCGCTTCCGCTATCGCAGCCAACATCGAAGAGCTTACTGTTTCAATTAACCATGTATCGGACAATACAACGGATACCAGCAGTTTAGCTAAGGATGCCGATAAAAAAGCAATAGAAGGAGTAAATACCATTGAAAACGTTGTAAAGGAAATTAGCACCTTAACAGACGTTATTAATTCCACGGCGACACGCATTTCAACTTTGGAAGAAGAAACCACTCAAATATCTAAAATCACTACCGTGATTAAAGATATCGCGGGACAAACGAATTTATTAGCACTCAATGCCGCCATCGAAGCCGCGCGAGCAGGTGAGCAAGGTAAAGGCTTCGCTGTTGTCGCCGATGAAGTTCGTAAACTTTCTGAAAGAACGTCGCAATCAACCGCAGAAATCGCACAAATGATTGGCTCTATTCAGTCTTCGGCACATGAAGCGGTTGATCGAGTTCAAGCGGGAGTGCAAGCAGTGGAAAACGGAATGACATTAGCAGAGTCCGCAGGTGCCGCAATCAATGAAATACGCGATAAGGCTCGTAACGTAGCAACGTTGCTTTCCGATATTGCCTCAGGCTTACAAGAACAGTCCATCGCATCAGTAGACGCAGCAAAAAAAAATCGAAAACATTGCTTCGCATGCAAGTCAAATGCATGGCGCGGTGGAAAATACCTCTAGAGCCGCAAGTACTCTTAAGGGAGTGGCGAATGATATGTTGGGTGCAGTGAGTTCTTTTAAATTGTAGGGATGTAAGATTTGAATCGATCCGACATAATCGGGCGGGTGAATTCCGCCTGCGGACGCGTCACTTTGCGCCTGAAAGCTCCCTAGCGAAGGTCATTTTCTACGAAGACCTGGCTAGCCCACTCGGCAATCGCATAGAGGATAGTGTCTACTTCCCCGATAGGCGGCATGATATTGAAAACCAGATCTGAATGCCGACGCTGAATATCGGCGATCAACTTTGGCAGATCTTCTTTCAGGTGTCCGCCTTGAGCCATAAATAGCGGAATCAAAGTAATCCGTCCAACATTCTGGTCCACAAGATCGCCGATCGCTTTTTCGAGATTGGGCTCCATCAATTCCCAATAAGCCAGCGTGATGGAAGACTCCGGATGCTTGCTGGCTAATTGGTCGCGAATTCGCTTGAACGGATCGGCCCATTGGGGATTGCGTGAGCCGTGAGCAAATAAAATCAGGGCGTGCTTTGTTTTTTTCATATGCTAGTGGTGAGTCACATTAAATTTGCACATTCCTCCCTCCCGCCTGCGGGAGAGAGGAGTGCATGCAGAAGCTTTGTCTATCCATAACATTTGTCGTGACTAACCACTAGAGCGAATTTCGACAACACCTTTCTAAGGATCACATCTTCCCGCGTACCGGAAAAGGAAAATCATAGTTGAAGATAAATTTGCCCTTCCTCGATACATACGGGAAATGAAGCGGCACAGCCTTCATCAGGTTCCACCGCGCAACCATCTTCCAGCTCGATATTCCATCCGTGCAACGGACAAGCAACTCTACGACCGAAGACGATACCTTGCGATAACGGCCCACCTTTGTGCGGGCATTTATCGCGCAGAGCGAATACTTGGTCCTCGGCATTGCGGAAGACCGCGATGTCGCCATGGGAGCTCTTCACGACTCTAGCGCCAAGCACTGGAATATCGGTAAGCGAACAGACATGGTGCCAGGAAGAAACATCTTGTCCATCGGACATATCGCTTTTTTTCACAACGTCGATTCGCGTCGCAAGGGCTTCTTTTTTCATACGGCAAGCACCTCGAATTGTTGACGATCTTTACCGGCAACACGCTCCTTCCAAGGATCCGCTTCTCCGGCAAGCGCATACTGCAAACGTTCGTAAAGCGCCTTGCGGCTTTCCGCATCGTTCAACACGCGAGCTTTAACATAGTCGAGACCGACGCGAGCGATAAAGTGCACAGTGCGTTCCAAGTAATGCCCCTCATCCCGATAAAGCTGCAAGAACGCGCTGCTATATTCGATAACCTCATCCGCCGTGGCTACCTTGACCAGAAATTGCGCCACTTCCGTTTTGATGCCGCCGTTCCCGCCGACGTAAATTTCCCAACCCGAATCAACGCCGATCACACCCACATCTTTCACGCCGGATTCAGCGCAATTGCGCGGACAGCCTGAAACAGCAAGCTTTACTTTATGGGGTGCCTGAAGCCGCCACAACTTCTGCTCCAACGTGATTCCCATATTGGTCGAGTCCTGCACGCCGAAGCGGCACCATTCGCTGCCGACGCATGTTTTTACCGTGCGTAACGCTTTGGCGTATGCATGTCCTGACGGCATATCCAAGTCGCGCCACACATCGGGAAGATCCTCCTTCTTTATCCCTAGCAAGTCGATACGCTGACCGCCGGTCACTTTCACAGTGGGAATATTGTATTTATCTACCACATCGGCAATGCGTCTTAATTCACTAGCATTGGTGATACCGCCCCACATACGGGGCACTACGGAATACGTGCCGTCTTTTTGGATATTGGCATGTACTCTTTCATTGACGAATCGCGATTGCGGATCATCCTGTGCCTCATGGGGCCAAGTGGACAGCACGTAATAATTCAATGCCGGCCGGCAAGATGCGCAGCCGTTAGGTGTACGCCATTCCAGGAAACTCACGATCATTGGAATGGAGAGAAGTTTCTGTTCGCGAATCGCTTTACGCACTTCGTCGTGAGAGTGGTCCGTACAACTGCAAACCGGTTTCGTCTTTTTTCGTTGCGGTTCATAAGCGCCGCCTACCGTAGAAGCGAGAATCTGTTCGACGAGTCCTGTGCACGAGCCGCACGAAGAAGATGCCTTGGTGTACTTCCGCACTTCTTCAAGCGTGAAGAGCCCCTTCTCTTTAATTGCGTTGACGATCGTTCCTTTGCATATGCCGTTGCAGCCGCAAACTTCCATTTCGTTGGACATGCTTGCAGCTTTGTTTTGTCCTTGGTGGCCGGCATTGCCAAGATGATTTTCGCCGAACATTAATTGATCGCGTAACTCCTGCACATTGCGGCCATCGCGCAAAAGTTGGAAGTACCACGCACCATCCGCCGTATCGCCGTAAAGCACGCTACCGACAATTTTGCCGTCCTTAAGAACAATCTTTTTATATACGCCGCCGGCCGCATCATGCAGCACAATCTCATCCGCATCTTCACCACCGGCAAAATTCCCTGCGGAAAAAAGATCTATCCCTGTAACTTTCAGCTTGGTAGATACGACAGATCCCGTATAGCGACTAATGCCGATCTGTGCCAAATGATTTGCGCACACTTTCGCCATCTCAAATAGCGGCGCCACCAGACCATATGCCGCGCCGCGATGCTCGACACACTCGCCCACCGCATAAATGCGCGGATCGAATGTTTGCATGGTGTCGTTGACGACAATGCCTCGATTGCAATGCAAACCCGCCGATTTAGCGAGCTCGACGTTGGGTCGAATACCAACTGCCATGCAAACGAGATCGGCGGGAATTTCTTCGCCGCCTTTAAAGCGCACCGCTTTGGTGTGACCGTTTTCGCCGATAATAGCCTCGGTCTGCGTCTTCAAACGAAATTCGAGCCCTTTCGCTTCTAAAGACTTTTGCAACATAACGGCCGCCGTTTTATCAAGCTGGCGCTCCATCAACCACTCGTTGAGGTGCACAACGGTTACATCCATGCCGCGCAATTTCAATCCGTTGGCGGCTTCCAATCCGAGGAGGCCGCCACCGATGACAACAGCGTGTTTATATTTCGCCGATGCCGCGATCATCGTGTCGGTATCTTGAATGTCGCGATAAGTCAGAACGCCATCTAGATCGACGCCGGGAACCGGCAACATAATGGCGTTAGAGCCTGTCGCCAGCAGTAAGCGATCATAGGATTCTTCAGTACCGTCCTCCGTGAAAATCTTGCGTGCGCGCCGATCGATCTTCACTACTTTTTTATAGAGATGCAAACGGACATTATTTTGCTCATACCAATCGACATCATTGAGCATAATGTCTTTAATCGTTATTTCTCCAGCAAGTACCGGCGATAACAGAATACGATTGTAGTTGGCATATGGCTCCGCACCGAAGACCGTTACGTCATAAAGGTCAGGGGCCACCTTGAAAAGCTCCTCCAAGGTACGCACGCCAGCCATTCCGTTGCCTACCAGAACAAGCTTCATTTTCTTCATCGCACATTTCTCCTTTTTGCTGCGTGGCGAATTTGACGACATCGCCTATTACGATGATTGCCGGACTGCCTATTTCCGCTTCCGAAACGGCAGTGGACAATTTTGAAAGAGTGGTCACGACGCTGCGTTGAGTAGGCAGCGTACCATTTTGAATCGCGCAGCACAGTGTTGAAGCATCCATGCCGGCTGCGCAAAGGGCTTGTATGATTTTCGGCAGATTGCTGATACCCATATAGATCACCAGCGTTGTTCTACTTTGAACTAATGCCGTCCAATCAATAGCGCCGCAAGATTTTGTATGGCCGGTAACAAATGTAACGCCGTGAGAAAAATCGCGATGCGTTACCGGTATGCCCAATGCGGTCGGCACACCGATCCCAGCCGTTATGCCATTAATAACCTTCACTTCAATGCCGGCCTCCTCCAGCACTTCAAGCTCCTCGCCGCCACGACCGAAAACGAAAGGGTCTCCGCCCTTTACTCGCGCAACAACATTGCCGCTTTGTGCTTCGTTTACCATGAGTCGATCGATAAAATCTTGCGGCGTCGATTGGCAACCGCCGCGCTTGCCGACTTCGATAATGCGCACATTAGGACGAGTAAATTGCAACACCTCTCGATTGACCAAATCATCGATTAAGACGACATCCGCCATTTGCAAAGCCTTTACCGCTTTTAGCGTCAGCAATTCCACGTCCCCTGGACCGCTGCCGATTAAAAATACCTTGCCTTGATTGTGTCTCATCGATGTCCACCGAATATGAGTACCGCTATGCGTGAGCAAACGTTGTGCCAGATGTATTCATTTCTTAATCCATTGTTGAATACATTCTCATTTTTAGAAGTACGCGTATTGATTACCGTTCGACAATCTTGAAATCGAATGCGATTGCCCGTCCAAATTAGTGCAAAAAAAACATGCCAGCCCTTTTCTGGTGCGCAATGGATAGTGCGATGAGTGTTTGTTCGTTAGGTATCGCGAGGCACTAATAAATTGAAATCACGGCATCGAAAACGGAAAAGTAGTCGATGCCTTTCCCATCGCTTAGACTTTCGCTGCACTGAGATGCGCTGCGCCCCAAGTATTTCTCCAGCGCATTTGAACAATGGTCAGACTCAATCGCGCTAATAGCGCCAATGCGCCAAACACGATGAATCCCACTTGATAATCGCCGGTGACTTGCTTGGAATAACCTAGACTGGATGCCAGGTAGAAACCACCGATACCGCCGGCCATACCGACTAAACCGGTGATGACGCCAATTTCGTTACGGAAGCATTGCGGCACCAATTGGAACACCGCGCCATTGCCCATACCCAGCGCCAACATCGCTAACACGAACGTTACAAACGCTAGCCAAGGGCTTGGCAAGCCGACACTAATAATTATCAATAGAACACCCGCAATCAAATAGATCGTCGATAAGGAGCGGATTCCCCCAATGCGATCTGCGATGATGCCGCCGATCGGTCGCACCATCGATCCCGCTAAAACACAGCCGGCGGTGAAGTAACCCGCAATAGTTGGTGCAAGGCCGTATTGTTCGTTGAAATAAATAGTAAGAGAAGATGCCAAGCCGACAAAGCCGCCGAAGGTAACGCTGTAAAAGAACATAAACCACCAGGTGTCTTTATGCTTCAAAACCGTGAGGTAATCGGCAAACCGTTTTGGAGCGGGACAAGTGGGGCTATCTTTAGCAAGCACCATATAAACCACGAATACAATCGCGAGCGGAATTGCGGCTAAACCTAATACGTTCTGCCAACCATAGTATTGCGCCAGCGTAGGCGCGAATAATGCCGCGAACACCGTACCGGAATTACCTGCGCCGGCAATACCAAGCGCAGTGCCTTGATGCTCCGGCGGATACCAGCGCGAAGCCAATGGCAGCGCGACGGCAAACGAGGCGCCTGCCATGCCGAGAATCACGCCGAGGATTAATACTTCGCCGTAGCTCGTTACGCCATGAATGTAAGCACCGATCAATCCGGCAAGCACGACTAGCTGCCCAATCATTCCTGCTTTTTTGGGGCCAAGATGATCTACCAGCACACCTAATACAAGGCGCAACAACGCGCCGGATAATACAGGCACAGCCACCATCAGTCCTTTTTCCGCAGAACTCAAATGGAGATCGCGCGCGATTTGCACACCAAGCGGGCCGAGCATGACCCACACCATGAAGGACAAATCAAAGTAAAGAAACGCTGCGAATAGAGTTGGCGCGTGGCCTACTTTGAGGAAGGACGCTTTTTGCATAACCGCTGCTCCTTGAATGATGACGTCATCAATTGATCGCTTGATAGCAAGCGCGCGGAACGTTATGCAAACGGCATGCCATCGCAACAACGCTAATGTTTACGTAGGTAAGCTTCACTATTTCATTATTTCGCTAATTTTTTTTTTGCACTGCATTAGTGCGAATTTAATCTCCCATGCCCCACTTTGTTTATCTTTGCCTTATCTAGTCAGTCACGTTGAATATGCATGTTTCAGTAATTGCATCTGCAACATGCCAACGCCTGCGCGCTCCCTTCTCCCGCCTGCGTGAAGGAGAATGTGCAAACTTTGGGAAAGAAGGTTTTAGAGATGTACGGCATGCATCTTAAGGCTAGGTGATCGACGCATGGCATATCAATTGCTTGCCGTTATTACCTATGACCACAAAAGAAACCCACTCCACTTGTTGCTACTGCGGCGTCGGCTGCGGTGTCATTATCGAAAGCAAGGATGATCGAATCGTCGGTGTGCGGGGAGATCCGGCGCATCCTGCCAACTACGGCCGGTTGTGCAGCAAAGGATTGACACTACATCTCAGCACAAGCCCTGAGGTGCGCGCATTACATCCTGAGATGCGCCGCGTGCGCAGCGACTCACGCGTTCGCGCTTCTTGGGAAACAGCGTTAGATCATGTTGCCGAAAAGTTCGCCAGCATCATTCGTGCGTACGGCCCCGATAGCGTGGCTTTTTATATTTCCGGTCAGTTGCTCACTGAGGATTATTACGTCTTCAATAAACTGGCCAAGGGTCTCATCGGCACAAACAACATCGATACCAATTCACGGTTGTGCATGTCATCCGCTGTTGCGGGTTACAAGCAAACGCTTGGCGCCGACGCGCCGCCGGCTTGTTACGAAGACATCGATCATGCCGACTGCATTTTCATCGCCGGTTCCAATACAGCTTTCGCACATCCGATTCTGTTCCGCCGCATCGAGGCAGCCAAAGCTGCGCGGCCCGAGCTCAACATCATCGTCGTCGATCCGCGGCGGACCGATACAGCGGCCCTCGCCGATTTGCATCTTCCCATTTTGCCCGGCACCGATATTGCATTGCTCAATGCAATGCTGCATTTGTTGATACAGGAGGACATGCTCGACCGCGCATTCATTCATGCGCATACGGAGGGATTCGACGCATTGCATGAAGCGGTGCGCGAATATACGCCTTCGGCGGCAGCGAAAATCTGCGGCATCTCGGAGGCCGATATCGTTACCGCCGCAAGATGGTTTGGAAAATCCAAGGCCGCATTGTCGCTGTATTGCCAAGGCCTTAATCAATCGTCCAGCGGCACGCACAAAAACGCGGCATTGATTAACTTGCACCTTGCGACAGGACACATCGGCAAACCGGGCGCAGGACCGCTATCGCTTACCGGCCAACCGAATGCAATGGGCGGTCGCGAAGTGGGCGGCATGGCCAATCTCCTCTCCGCACATCGCGATATGGCGAATCCGGCACACCGCGCCGAAGTAGCCAAGCTATGGGGTATTCCCGAAGTGCCGGGAATACCGGGCAAGACGGCAGTCGAAATGTTCGATGCCATCGAGCACGGCGATATCAAAGCGATTTGGATTGCTTGCACTAATCCTGCGCAGTCGATGCCGGATCTCGATCGAGTACATGCGGCACTGAAAAAGGCGGAAATCGTTGTTGTGCAAGATGCCTTTGCCAATACCGACACGACCATGCTGGCCGATGTATTACTGCCGGCATCCACTTGGGGTGAAAAATATGGCACGGTGACCAATTCGGAACGGCGCATTACCCACGTTAAATCGGCGGTCACGCCACCGGGAGAAGCACGCCACGATTGGGATATCTGTATCGATTTTGCGCGGCGCCTTGGCCGAAAACTAGAACACCCATACACCGACAAGTTGTTTCCCTATGTCGATACCGAAGAAATTTTTAACGAGCATCGTGAATCGACGCGAGGACGAGATCTCGATATCACCGGCCTTTCATATTCGCTGCTGAAAGAACGCGGACCACAGCAATGGCCTTTTCCGGCGGGTGCTGCCAGTGGCAAACATCGTTTGTATGAAGACGGTATATTTTGCACGCCTTCCGGCCGAGCGCGTTTCGTCGTCGCGCCGTATGTTCCCGTAGCGGAAAGTACCAGCGTCTCCTTTCCGTTAGCGCTAACAACAGGACGATTGCGCGATCAATGGCACGGCATGAGCCGCACCGGCACCGTCGCGCGTTTATTCAATCATGGGGCGGAACCATTGCTATCGATGAATCCGCAAGATCTCGCGCAGCGTGGTTTACAAAGCGGCGACGTTGCGCGATTGCAAACTAAACGCGGCACGTTAATGGTGCGCGTTGAAGCATCGGATTCGATTCGCAGCAGTCAGGCTTTCATGCCGATGCATTGGGGCAGTCAATTCATGCGTGGTGCGGGCGTCAATGTATTGATGCTGTCTACGTTCGATCCTTATTCCAAACAACCTGAGCTGAAACATGCGGCGGCGGAAGTCAGCAAAATAGATCTACCGTATCAATTAGTGGCTATGCGTCGTTTTCCCGCAGCGAAGGAAACGGAGGCACACGATTTGCTCGCTGGTTTCAGATCGTTAATGTCGTGCTTCGATTATGCAACCGTTGGATTAGCCGGGCACGACGACGTCATTGCCGTATTGCGAGGATATGCTGAAAAACCAATCAACGAAGCCGTATTGGATCGGTTCGACGCGCTCTTACAACTCGACGAAACCGAAAAAATCATGCGCTACGTCGATGCACGCAAACGCGTGGAAAAAGTGGCGCGCATCGTTGACGATCTTGTCGAGAGTGTCTGTTTGTCGGGGGAAACCGCCGCGCAAGATTGGTTGAGAGACATGATGCTCCAAGGCGCCTCCGCAGAAGCGGTTCGTCCATGGATATTAGCGCCCATCGCCAGCCCGCCGCGTGGTACGTTTAATCGTGGACGCATGGTTTGTACCTGTAACGATGTCTCGGAAAGCGAGATTCAAGCAGCGTTGCGGCAAGGCGCGGATTTACCGCGATTGCAGACCACGCTTAAATGCGGCACCAGTTGCGGCTCGTGTGTACCGGAATTGAAGCGAATAATAAAAGCAACAAATGAGCCTGCGAATCAATGAAGCCGAAAATTACGGTCCTGCCATCATAGCCTCACCATTATCTGCATAACTTGCGTGTGATCGCAGGTATTTCCCATGGGGTTTCCGATACAATCGCCAACGCGATGGTTCTACTAGAGCGGATTTCGACTTAATGTACGGTATCGTTGCCCCCAAATGGGGATTCCCGCTAGGCGTCGCGACGCGGCTAATGCTTATTGCCTTAGCAAGGAGCGCAACGACGCGGGGGCCGCATTTGGGGGCAACCCCATAGAATTGAATATTATTGGTTGCTGAGTTTCTTTGGGGCCCATTGCGTCGTTGTTCGTCGCTTGCTTGGAATAACCAAGCGGCGCTCCTCTCGCCTAGCACTGCACCCCAAAGGAACTCAGCGATACCGTACATTAAGTCGAAATCCGCTCTAACCACCGCATAAAAAACAGCTTCGCGTTCATCACCCCGAAAAACTAAGCAATAGACCTCTTTCGGACCCACGCAGTAGATCCCGAAAGAAGTCTAAATACCCGCCCTTATGCATCGAGCCCTATATACATTGCTGATCACTGCATTGCTTCCGTTTGCATGGCTGCGTCTGCAATGGCGATCTCGCAAGGAACCCGGCTACGGACGGCATATCGCCGAACGATTCGGACACTATGCGTTTGCGCCTTCTCGCCCGATCATTTGGCTGCACGCGGTTTCCGTCGGCGAGACACGCGCCGCGATTCCTCTTGTCAACGCACTAAAGGCCCGTTACCCCAATCATCAGCTATTGATCACTCACATGACGCCCACCGGCCGCGCAACCAGCGAAACCCTCTTCGGCGATACGGTGCTGCGCTGTTATTTACCCTATGACGCACCATTTGCCATGGGTCGTTTTCTTACCCATTTCCGCCCCACGTTGGGTTTGCTGATGGAAACGGAGTTATGGCCCAACTTGATCGATGCATGCCGCACCAACAATATTCCGTTGTGGCTGGTCAATGCCCGCCTCTCGCAAAAATCGGCGAGTCGATATGCGCGCGTCAAAACATTAACGGCCGAATGTCTCGCCAAACTCACCGGCATCTGCGCACAAACACCAGCCGATGCGGAACGGCTAACGCAATTGGGTGCAAACTCGGTAGCGATCTGCGGCAATATGAAATTCGATGTGAAACCACCGGAGCCAATGCTTCAACTCGGATCGGCACTGCGCCTGCGATTCGGTGAGATGCGACCGATATTTCTTGCTGCAAGCACTCGAGAGGGCGAGGAAATATTAATACTGGACGCGATAGAGAAAATGTCTGTGCCCAATATGCTTACTGTCATCGTACCGCGGCATCCGCAACGCTTCGATGAAGTGGCGGCGCTTATTCAAAAACGCGGATTGATGTTACAGCGACGAAGCACCGATGCGCCGGTCAATGCGACGACACAAGTGGTGCTCGGCGATTCCATGGGTGAAATGTTCGCCTACTATGCGGCTTGCGACGTTGCCTTTATCGGCGGCAGTCTATTGCCGCTTGGCGGGCAGAATTTGATCGAGGCTTGTGCTGTCGGCAAGCCGGTACTGATTGGACCGCACACATTCAATTTCACCGAAGCCACCGAACAAGCGATTGCCTATGGCGCCGCTTATCGCGTCGAGGATCCGCAAGCGCTGGCCGACGCCGCGACTCGGTTATTGAACAACTCGATAGCACGCGAAGAAATGGGACAAAAAGGTTTACTGTTTACGCGCTCGCACCAAGGCGCGGTGGAACGGATTTTGAATACGATATCCGGGGTGCAATAGGCGCACTGTATCAGCGCCGCTATTTCATGAAACTGCGCATCACATATAGCCGCTCATTCGCTCCCAATGACCGCGCCGGATCTCCCCCCTTAACCAGCAGCGTATTTACTTCCACCACATCGTTTTCATTGAGCTGCCCTGCTGCCGCTTTCAATTTCAACTGATTCAATATCACGTTATAACGTGCTTGCAGCAAATCGCGGCGCGCTTGAAATACCTGCTGCTCCGCATTCAAAACATCCAAGCTCGTCCGCACTCCCACCTCTCGTCCAAGCTTGGTGGATTCGAGCGCGATCTGGCTCGATTTCAATGCTTGCTCCAACGCTTTTACCTGCGTCGTGCCGCTAGTCACACCCAGGAAAGCGGTGCGCGTGTTTTGCGCGACAGTACGGCGATTCGACTCCAAGTCGTAACCGGATTTGTCTCTATTAGCCAATGCTTCGCGAACACGGGATTGGGTACCTCCGCCGGCATAAAGCGGTAGCGTTACTTGAATGCCAACTTGCCCGCTCTTCAGATCGATGCGATCGCCGAATGGATCGACAAAGCCGTTACGGTTATTGCCATAGTTGGCGACCAAGTCCACCGTAGGCAAGTGACCGGCACGCTGTTTTTGCACTTCCGACTTCGCAATTTCCACCGCAGCACGCAGACCAGTCAACGTTTGATTATTGCTTTCGGAAGCGGTTACCCAGTCGTTAATATTGTTCGGGCTAGGCAGCGGCAATGCCAACTGGTCCTTGAGCGGCGACAACCGTTCAGGGATTTTCGTGACGAGTTGCTGCAAAGCCTGGCGTTTGATTTCCAGATCGTTCTGATCGACGATTTCCTTGGCAACCGCCTGATCGTAGCGGGCTTGCGCTTCGTTGGTGTCGGTAATGGTGGCGGTACCTACCTCGAAATTGCGCTTAGCTTGCGCAAGCTGTTCGCTGATAGCCGTTTTCTGCGATTGAGAGACCGTCACATTATCTTGCGCTAACAAAACATCGAAATAGGCCTGAGAAACGCGCAGTATCAAATCCTGCTGGGCAGCCGAAAACTGTGCCTCTGCTTGAACCACTTGCTGCTTTGCCTGATCGTATGCGGCCAAATTCTGCAACCGAAATAAAGGCTGTGTCAGCGACAATGTGTAGCCGCTTGTGTCGTAGTGGGCCCAGGCCGGGGTACCGTCGGGTTTAGTGAATGCACGGGAGCCGTTGCCGGAAAGGTTAACGGAAGGCAATAAACCGGCACGTCCCTGCGGCGCTTTCTCCACTCCCGCCTGATACGCAGCTTGCGCCGACGCAAATGTGGCGTCCTGGCTTTTAGCATCCTGATAAACCTGCAGCAGATCGACGCCTACCGCCGTTTGCGTGGCCGCCGCCCCGTTGATCGGCGGTTTAACCGGTCGCTTGGTGGCCTGTGCCAGGAACCGCAAATTGAGTTTGCGATCGAGGCGAATGTTCTGAGCCAAATCATCCGCAGTGGCCGATTGCGCCGCCGCTAGTGCCATCAGAATGAAAATTCGTCGCATTTACTTTCCTGTTTTTAAAATCAGCCCCTGAAGCTCCGTCATGGCGGCGCCCGGAAATTCACTACGATCTTAGCGCGTTAAAATGTCTCAGTATTGTGACGTATACACCCTTAAATACGGATTAATTCACCGTTTAAAAAACAAATCGTTCGGGTTGCGGCGCATTACGTAACGGTTTTACGCATGTCTCGAACAATTCCACGCGCGCAATTTCTCCCTTTTCCGCCGCGTTGAAAAGCGTTGCTTTCATTACCGGTGCATCGCCAATGACCGCTAGCAGCCGCCCACCAGGATTGAGCATGGACAGAAAGGCAGGCGCCAATATCGGCGTCGAACCAGTCAGCACAATTACGTCATACGGGCCGCCCGACCAGCCCTTTGCGGCATCACCCACATGCAGCTTTACATTCTCGATCCGATGAGCCGCCAAGTTTTTGGCGGCAAACGCAGACAACTCAGGCACGATTTCGACGCTCTCTACAAAGGCGGCACGCTTTGCTAATAAGGCTGTCATGTAGCCGCTACCACTGCCGATTTCCAGAACTTTATCTGTCGATTTAACGCTCAACTCTTGGAGCATGCGAGCTTCCATCTTAGGAGCGAGCATGATCTCGCCTAAACCCAGCGGAATTTCCATATCGACGAACGCAAGGGACTGCGCATTTGGCGGAACGAATTCCTCGCGCCGCACTTCGAAAAGCAGATCCAGCACTTCCTGATCTAAAACCTCCCACGTGCGAATTTGTTGTTCCACCATGTTGAAACGTGCTTGATCGAGATTCATTTGCTTTATATCCATAGCCATTACAATGTAAACGGTTCCTGTGCGTAGCCCATTAGGCTGCACGGTATGTTATCCGATACCCAATCTAAGTCGGTGTTGCTTGCTCAGACGTTTTAACTACACTGCGCCCGCTTCCCAGTTAATAACCGGTATAAAAAGGAAACCGTTTTTTCCCCTAAAGAAAGACGCTGACAAACCGGCATTCGTGTTATCCGAGATAGACGACAACCACCCTCATCCACCTTACGAACGCCTCCGAGAGTATATCAAGACGACGGGCACACAGCGTTGCCCGCGACGATGCGGGCCGTTCAGCGCCTAGCTTCTTCCTTTCCAGCGCAGCTTCACCCAATTACCCAAATCATCCAAGTAGGTATAAATGACCGGCACGACAATCAGTGTCAATACACTCGAGGTAATTACACCGCCAATCACCGCCTGCCCCATCGGCGCACGCTGTTCTGCGCCCTCGGAAAAACCAAGCGCTAGGGGGATCATACCGAAGATCATCGCCAAGGTCGTCATTAAAATAGGCCGCAATCGGACGCTCCCGGCTTCGATAATAGCCGCAGAACGGGGCTTTCCGCTTGCGATGGCTTGATTAATGAAATCCACCAGCAAAATAGCGTTCTTGGTCACAAGACCCATCAGCATGATAAAACCGATGATGGAAAAAATATTCAGCGTCGAGCGGAACGACAATAATGCCAATAACACGCCGATCAGCGATAACGGCAACGACGCCATGATGGCGATAGGCCGCAAGAAACTGGCAAATTGCGATGCGAGAATCAAATAAATGAAAACGATTGCCAATACCAGCGCCGATACCGCATAACCAAAGCTTTCGTTCATGTCTTTGGTTGCACCGCCGGTGACGAAATGATATCCGGGTTTCAATTTGATCTGTTCGGCGGCAACACGAATCTGCTGACCAAGATCGCCGGCCGGCACGCCATAAGCATTGGCCGATACCAGCACCTCACGGCTCAAATCCTTACGATTGATCTGGGATGCGCCGGTGGTCGCCGTAATTTGCGCCACTTGACGTAAAGCCACCATTTTCGGACTACCGTCGGCATTCAACTGATTGCCGGCGAGATAAATACGGTCCAGCGCCGCCGCCCGATTTCGTTCTGTGAGGGGCAAGCGCACATTCACATCATAGTTCTCGTCGTCAGGTGCACGCCAACTGCTCGCCGCTTCGCCGGCAAACAACGGTCGGATGGCGCTGCCGATCTGACCGACACCAACGCCTAAATCGCTGGCGATTTCCCGATTCACTTTGATTGCAAGCGTCGGCTTGCCCGGCTTCAGCGAACTATCGATATCCACGATGCCAGGCGTGGCGCGCATTTTAGCGATGACCTGTTGCGACAACCGCTCCAGTTCTCTGACGTCCGGTCCTTGAATACTGATCTGGATCGGCTTACCGCTCCCGACGTTGGAAAAAATACCGAGATTAGAAACTTCGATCCCGGCAATTTTCGCCAAGCGCTCGCGGAACGGTTGCGTCAATTCCATCAAGCTACGCTTTCTTTCCTTGCGTTCTTTTAGCTTGGCGAAAACAGTCGCATAGTCCTTACCCAGTGCAACACCGGTATTAACCGTGGCGTACGTGTAAGCAACCTCCGGAAATTCGCGCAAAGCCGCATCCACTTGCGCTACTTTGGATTCGGTAAATGCCAATGATGAACCCGCCGGCGTCGATATCTGCACCATGATCTCGCCGAAATCCGCCTGCGGTACAAATTCAGTCCCCACTAAAGGAACGATAAAGAAACTGCCGAAAAATGTGAACGCGGCAAAAGCCAACGTGGTTTTACGCCAATGCAAACTCCAAGCAAGCACTCGCTCATAAAGAACGGCGAGTCGCCGAGTCAGGTGTTCAGGATATGCCAACAACCGCGCCAATAGACCATTGCCATGCTTACCCTCAGCATTGGGATCGTGCCAAATCGAGGAGAGCATGGGATCAAGCGTAAAGCTGACGAACATGGAAATTAATACCGCGGCTGTCACGGTAACGCCGAACTGATGGAAGAACCGACCGATAATGCCGCCCATAAACCCCATCGGTAGAAACACAGCGACAATGGACAACGTAGTCGCCAATACGGCGAGACCGATTTCTTCGGTGCCTTCCAATGATGCGCGGTGATGATCTTTACCCATCGCCACATGGCGAACGATATTTTCCCGCACGACAATGGCGTCATCGATCAATAGCCCTACGCAAAGCGATAACGCCATCAGCGTTAGGACATTTAGCGTAAAACCGAACGCATACATCACCAGAAAAGTACCGATCAGCGCGATCGGTAAAGTGAGGCCGGTAATGACCGTGCTGCGCCATGAATTCAAAAATAGAAAAACGATCAATATCGTTAAAGCCGCACCTTCGATCAGCGTTTGTTGAACGTTCTCCACCGACAAGCGAATACCGGAAGATGTATCGCGCACCACGTCCAGTTTTACGTTGTCCGGCAAACGTTCCTTAAGCTCGGCGATAGCCTCCTTCACGCGATCAACCACTTCGATGGTATTGGCGCCCTGGGTCTTCACGACATCCAAGCTGACCGCGCGTTTGCCATTGATCAATGCACTCGACTGCGCCTCCGCCTGGCCATCCACCACATCCGCCACTTGAGATAAATAAACCGGCTGACCACCGCGGCGAGCGACGATAATGCGATTAAACTCGATCGGCTTTTCGATACGCCCTTGCACTTGCACGATTTGTTCGGTTTCCTTCGCCGTGACGGCGCCGGCGGGCAGCTCCTGATTCTCAGCTTTGACGGCATTGATAACCTGATCGACGCCGATCTGCAGCGCTTCCATTTCTGCCGGTTTGAGAAAAATTTGTATCTCACGCTTAACGCCGCCGACGATAGATGCCTGACCAACGCCGCGCGCATTCTCTACACGCTTTTTGATGACTTGATCCGTTAAGGTCGTTAACTCTCTCAAGTCTAGTGTCGGCGAGGTGATCGCAATGGAAATGATGGGAAAATCATCGGGATTGAAGCGTGTAATCGAAGGTTCTTTTATCTCTTTGCGAAATGTCGGACGGATCGCGGCCACTTTTTCGCGCACATCCTGTGCCGCTATGGCCGGATCGACAGTCAAGTCGAATTCGGCGATGACCACCGATGTCCCCTCATAGGAACGAGACGAAAGCGTCTTCAGTCCATTGATGGTGTTGACCGCTTCTTCGATGGGCCGGGAAAGATCGGTTTCAACGATCTCGGGCGATGCGCCGGGATATTCGGTATTCACCACCACGACCGGGAAATTGATATCGGGAAATTGATCGATGGACATGCGCCGATAGGAAAACAGCCCGAGCACCAGCAGTGCCGCCATCATCATCGTCGCGAAGACGGGATTTTTGATACTTATTCTGGTAAACCACATAGGCTGATCTCAGGACCGCGTATTTTGTACGGCGGCTTGGGGCGTCTGAGCGCCGGTCACCCGCACCTTCGATCCTTCACGCAGATTGTTGAAACGTCCATGCACCACCACCGCACGCGGTTCAACACCCTGGATAATTTCCGTTATCCCCATTTCGTCGCTTCGCAAACCTACCTTAACGGCTCTTCTTTTCAATACCCCGTTTTCAACCGTATAAACCACCGTCGACTCGCCCTCTTGATGCACGGCATCCATCGGCACGGTCTTCACCGACGCCAATTTGCCAACAGTGATCGCGCCTTTAGCGAACATACCGCCTTTCAGCGCGAAATCTCGATTATCGATGATCACATACACAGGAATAGAGCGAGAACCGCTTTGGGTAGTCGGATTGATGCGATCGACTTTTCCGGTAAATGTGCGATCGGTAAAACCTTCGACACGAAATACGACCGACTGCCCAATCTGCACATTGCCGATTTCTCCGCTCGGTATCGATGCAGCCAACTCCATGCGGGAAAGATCCATTACGGTAAAAAGCTTGCCGTCCACCGCCACTTTTTCACCGGCTTGAACCAGGCGCTCCGAAACAACGCCATCGATAGGCGCACGAATAATGCTGTCATCGAGTGCCTTTTTAGCCAACGCCAACTGCGCTTCGTTCGCCTTTACGACGCCTTTTGCTTGCAGATAACCACTTTCGGAATTGTCGAATGCATTCTGGGAAATGAAGCCACGTTGAAACAACTGCTCGTTATTGGTTCGAATTTTATAGGCAAGATCCAACTGCGCTCGGCTGGATTCCAGATTACCGACCTTTTCCTGCACCCTCGCCTCAAGCTCGACGACGTCGACGCGGGCAATGACTTGGTTCTTCTTGACGGATTCGCCTTCGCGAACATAAACCGCACGCATATCGCCGGCAACCTTGGATTTCACATAGGCCCAATTCACCGGACTGAATGCACCGGTCAAGGGCAATGTGCGAGCGAGATCTTGCACCTGCACCGACGCAAGATCGGTGGGAGCGAATTCGATTTCAGAGATTACTTCGGCAGATGGGGCGGCGGTGTTAGGATCTTTCTTTAGCACCACCGCCGCGGCGATAACAGCAATACCGGCAAGTGCCAGGCCCGCAATTAGTTTTCTTGTAATGACTTTCATGGCACGACTCCAAATAAAACGCGCCATGTGTTCGCTATATCCCTCCCAGAAAACCGGCAAGTGAATATGTCATCACGACGCGTCGTCAGGCCTCTTTAAAAGGCCGCGCAGTATCATATCAATATGCATGTCGACAAAACGCTCTATGTCCATATTTTCTTCCGTGCATTGCGCAAATGAAAACTGCCATATGCAGAGATAAAAGAATGGGGCGATGATCAAATGCCGCGCCATCTTCGGATCGACCTCACGAAATTCGCCGGACTCGATCCCACGTTGCAGAACAGGGACCGACATGCGTTCGCCGCGACACAGCACCTCTTCATGATAAAACTTAACGATTTCCGGAAAATTACCTGCTTCCGACACGATGATTTTCGGAATGGCTGAAACGGGGGTCGCACCTAGGTTATCCCACCAAGTCCTCATCAACCGACGCACCAAATCCGCAGTCGGCCCATGATGGCTATCGACAACCGATTGGGCGGTATCGATAGTAGCCACGACCGTGTCGCGGACCACTGCTTTGAATAACTCCTCTTTATTAGTGAAATAAAGATAAACCGTTCCCTTGCTCACACCGGCCCGTTTGGCGACTTCGTCCAAACGCGTCGCGGCATATCCCTTTTCAACGAAAACATCTAATGCGGCTTGAATGAGTTCACCGGGACGAGATTCTTTTCGGCGCTCCCAACGCGGCTCCTGCTTTTCTACTTGCATGATGTACCGACCTCACCAAATTAATAACCAACTCGTCAGTAATGTATGAGGATGGCTGGAGTCACGTCAAGAATTATTCTAATTTTTTGTACAAGCCTTTAATAGGATTACAGTTTGTAAATTAAAGTTGTGCTTCCTTGCCTTCTATGCAGAAGCGCTACGGATAACATGGATGAGCTTCTATCGTCGCCGATTAGGCAACGCCGCTAGACGAGGCTCATTCCAAACCGGCTCCAACGCCAGTGATTCCGGCGTTGCGCGATATCGCTGACCATTCGCCGAAACAACTATCGGCGCTCCCTCGTCATCACGCTCCAAACCAGTCAATTCAATACCACTCGGAGCCGGCCAGCGTCGCAACGTGGCAAGCGTTACCGCATCTTGGCTGGATAGTGCGCCCGCCTCCAGAACCCATAATTGTTTCGTACGAGAGTCGAGCGACAATGCCCGTACCGAGACGTGATTGGGTGTAGCAAATTGCCCAAGCGGCACAATGCCTCTCCGAACATCGAAAGCCCGCACCACACCTACTTGTGCATCTGCCAAAAAAACCATTGAACGCTCCGGCCAATAGGCCTCGGCTCGCGCGGGAATAGAGGCGATATCACCGGACCGGAGCGAACAAACGGCCGATGACGCCAGCATCGCAGCAGCCAATAGCAAAAATGTGCCTTTGTTCATGATCATTCCTCTTTCCTTCGAGCGATGATCTGACAATACTAGACACTTTGAAAATCTCATAGATACAATCAGCCACAAAATCCTTAACACTGTACCGGCTATAAGACCAGTACAGTCCATCGAACCATTAGGATTATCAATATGCTTAGCCTCAGCCTCGATCCCGAACACGGCCTGCCGCTAGTGGACCAAATCGTTACCGCGTTACGCGACCGTATCGATGATCGGCTACTGCGGCCAGGCATGCGATTGCCGCCGATACGGCAGCTCGCCGAATCCCATCAGATCAGTCGTTTTACCGTCGTCGAAGCCTATGATCGCCTCGTCGCATTAGGCTATCTCCAATCGCGGCGCGGCTCCGGTTTTTACGTTGCACCGAGACCAACGTTGAAGAGTGCGGAAAAAGGCGCAATACAAGTCGAACGCGCCATCGACGCCGCTTGGCTCATGCGCGAGATCAGCAATGAAGGCCCTGATCGGGTGCTCGCCGGCGCCGGTTGTTTGTCTCCCGATTGGCTGGACGAAGAAGGCGTCTTGCGCAATCTACGGCTACTCACACGGCGCGCCGGCTCGAGAGTAACCAGCTACGGTACGCCGCAAGGTTATGAACCGTTGCGCAATCAGCTACAGATCAAATTGGCCGAATTCGGCATCGGCGCGCAACCGGCGCAACTCGTCCTCACTCATGGCGCGACACAAGCGCTCGATTTAGTGGCTCGCTACTTTCTCCGAGCCGGCGATTGTGTACTAGTGGACGATCCGGGCTACTGGAATCTTTTCGCCAACTTGCGGCTCTATGGCGTTCACTTAATCGGCGTACGGCATACTCACGATGGCCCCGATCCGCAGGCGCTGGAAGAACTCCTCAAAGAACACAAGCCCAAACTTTTCTTCACCCAATCGGTGTTGCATAACCCTACTTCGGCAAACCTATCGCCGGCCAATGCATTTCGTATTCTGCAATTAGCGGAAAAACACGACTTCATGATTGTGGAGGACGATATCAACGGTGACTTTTATCCCGGCGCCACGACTCGCCTCGCCGCATTGGACCAATTGCAGCGCGTGATCTATATCGGCAGCTTCGCCAAAACCGTATCAGGCAATTTGCGTGTCGGTTTCGTTGCTTGCGCCCATGACCTCGCTCAAGCACTGGCTGATGTAAAGATCGTGTCGTTTCTATCTAGCGCAGAATTGAGCGAACATCTGGTTTATTTAATGCTCACCGGCGGGCATTACCGCAAACACATCGAACGCATGCAAGGACGGCTAGCCGATAGCACACATACCGCCTTGCGCGTCCTCGAACGTATTGGATTAAAACCCTACGCCGAACCGAAAGGCGGCATGTTCATTTGGGCGCAAGTACCCGGCCTGCAAGACTCTGCCGCGCTGGCTCGCCGCGCAGTGCGAGAAAACATCGTGCTTGCGCCCGGTAATGTCTTCCGCCCGCAAATGCAGCCGTCACCGTGGCTGCGGTTTAATGTGGCCCACTCAAACGATAAACGATTAGAGCGTTTTTTCGTGGAGGCGTTGAAGTAAATTCAGCCCGTCATTCCAATCGGCAAGCAGCAGTTTGACAATGACTTACGGCAAAAGAAAGAATGCAGATTCTTACAAGCTGATATACCAAAAGGGGAAGCAATGACGTTATTAGCATGGCCGCTTGAACAAAATCACATCCGCAGGAGCAGCGGGAACAATGCATTCGGCATGGTTCGCAACGGCGGGACTCGGCCTCATCAAGGTTGGGATCTGGTCGCCAGCCCGATGACATCGTGTTATGCGATTGCGGATGGGAAGATCGAACGCGTGACAGTTCGTAATGATCTAGGAAAGGTAATTCTCTTGGAGTTCGAACATCGCGGGCAGAAGCTGTATGCGACATATTGCCACTTGAGTCTTGCTCTAGTCGTTGAAAAAGCACTGGTCAAACGAGGCGATAAGATTGGCTATACAGGCAATACCGGTAACGCTGCTTCGATGCGAGGAATGGATCAACATCTACACTTCGAAATTCGCACCATCCCAGATCCAGGATTCGGACTCGGCGGCCGTATCGACCCGGCCCGATTGTATGGTCGAGCGCCGATCGGCTGGACGTTTTTCGAAGGACATGGGCAAAAGGTTGTCACGGCCAGTGCGTCGGGACTCAAGATTCCGGGCGTCAACGTTCGGGAGCGCATCGAATGAAGCACTTTATGGTGCACCTGGTTCTGCTAATGACATCGACCGCCGCCCTTGCAAACGATGGCCCGGCCATGACAGTGGAAGAGGAAGCACGCGCATTGATTGGCGTCGAGTACATTGGACGCTGGTATGACAAGCAAATTGCGCCTCACCTATCCTGCACTAAGGAGGGAGGCGGTCTTCTTCACGATGCCGCCGATACATGGGGAGATGGCTTTGCCATGTGTCAGGGGCGTGCAGTCATTCTTCTGGAACGCGAAGTCGGCAGAATAGATGATGCCCATGTGAAATGGCACATCGTCGACACACTGCTGCTGCCGCCAGCCGAACTGGAATGGAATCCGAAACGTCCCGATGCGTTGTATCTTTCCGCCTCGGCTGGAGATCAATGCGAAATACGTGGCCGACCGCACATCCCCTTCGGCGTTCTGGCACGCTGGAACAAACAAGACAAGCGAGGCCGAATCAACTGGCGCACCGGCGTAGAAAAAGCGTGGACCTTCGACACCAAGCAAGGCCGCATCGTACCACTTTCCACCAAGCCTATCGTTTGCGAATCGGTGGAGCCATGAATCCCGTGCGCCGCGAGGATCGAAATCCGCACGAAGCCCCCCCGCCAACAGCCTTGCAATTGACTACACTTTCAAGTAGTTTGCACGCACACGTTGGGGGTCCTGGCGGCGCTTTCGCAAGCCGGGTGAGAAATACCCTTCGAACCTGATCCGGATAATGCCGGCGCAGGGAAGCGTGAGCCGCCGTATTCCGCTCTCCGCTCCTTGCGTGTTTTTTGCCTAGGAGCACCATGAACGCCAATCCGAAATTCATCAACGCCACCGCCCATGTGGACGAAGGCGCGACGAAACCATTCGCCAAATCGAGAAAAGTCTACGTCGAAGGCTCGCGCCCCGACATCCTCGTGCCGATGCGCGAGATCAGCCTTTCCGATACGCCGGCATCGTTCGGCGCCGAAAAAAACCCGCCGATTTTCGTTTATGACACATCGGGACCCTATACCGATCCGCAAGCGCAGATCGACATTCGCAACGGCTTACCGGCATTGCGCAGCAAATGGATCGAAGAACGGGCGGATACGGATCTGCTGTCGCACTTATCGTCGGAATACGGCCGGATACGCCTAGACGATCCGAAACTCGCCGAGCTTCGCTTCAATCTGAAACGGCAGCCGCGTCGCGCCAAAGCGGGCATGAATGTGAGCCAGATGCATTACGCACGGCGCGGCATGATCACGCCGGAAATGGAATACATCGCCATTCGCGAAAATCAACGGCGCGAAGAGTTATCCGAATTATTGTTAAAGCAACACCCCGGCGAATCCCTCGGCGCTCGTTTGCCGAAGTTTATTACGCCTGAATTCGTTCGCGACGAAGTAGCCGCCGGCCGCGCCATCATTCCGGCCAACATCAATCATCCGGAAAGCGAACCGATGATCATCGGCCGCAACTTCTTGGTGAAGATCAATGCCAATATCGGCAACTCGGCAGTCTCATCCAGCATCGGTGAAGAAGTAGAAAAAATGGTGTGGGGCATTCGCTGGGGCGCCGACACGGTGATGGATCTTTCCACCGGTAAACACATTCACGAAACGCGGGAATGGATCATCCGCAATTCGCCAGTGCCCATCGGTACCGTGCCCATTTACCAAGCACTCGAAAAAGTCGATGGCAAAGCAGAAGAACTCACTTGGGAAATGTTCCGCGACAACTTGATCGAGCAAGCGGAACAAGGCGTCGATTACTTCACGATCCATGCCGGCGTGCTGTTGCGCTACATCCCCATGACAGCGAAACGCATGACCGGCATCGTTTCTCGCGGCGGTTCCATCATGGCGAAGTGGTGTCTCGCCCATCACAAGGAAAGCTTCCTCTATACGCATTTCGAAGATATCTGCGAAATCATGAAAGCCTACGATGTCAGTTTCTCGCTCGGCGATGGCTTACGTCCCGGCTCCATTTACGATGCAAACGATGAAGCGCAGATTTCGGAATTGCGTACATTGGGCGAGCTCACCGACATCGCATGGAAACACGATGTGCAAACGATGATCGAAGGTCCGGGCCATGTGCCGATGCACCTAATCAAAGAGAATATGGATTTGCAGTTGAAGTACTGCAAGGAAGCGCCGTTCTACACATTGGGACCATTAACCACCGATATCGCACCCGGCTATGACCATATCACCTCGGCCATCGGCGCTGCGATGATCGGCTGGTACGGCACGGCCATGCTGTGCTACGTCACGCCGAAAGAACATCTAGGCTTACCCGACAAGGAAGATGTGCGCGAGGGCATCATCACTTATAAAATCGCCGCTCATGCTGCTGATTTGGCGAAGGGCCATCCCGGCGCGCAAATTCGCGACAACGCGCTATCGAAAGCTCGCTTCGAATTCCGCTGGGAAGATCAATTCAATCTCGGCCTCGATCCGGAAAAAGCCAAGGAGTTCCACGACGAAACGCTGCCGCAGGAAGGCGCCAAGCTAGCTCACTTCTGCTCCATGTGCGGACCCCATTTTTGTTCGATGAAAATCACGCAAGACGTACGCGATTACGCAGCCACGCAAGGCGTTGACGCGCAGGACGCATTGAACAAAGGCATGGAAGAAAAATCCATTGAGTTCGTTAAGCGCGGGGCTGAGCTTTATCACAAAGCGTAAGCATTAATAGACTTCTTTCGAAACCGTAGCGAGTCTCAAGCTGAGCACGCACAGTAGGTTACGAAAGAAGTCTGATGTCGATTTTCCGAAGGCAGTATAGCGCTCCCACCTCTCTCGCCGAATCTCCTATGACCTCTCCTTCTCTGCGGCAACTTTCTCTACTCGAAGCTCGCGTTCTTGGTGTGCTGGTCGAAAAACAGCGCGCCGTGCCCGATACCTATCCGCTAACGCTCAATGCGCTCGTCGCTGGCTGCAATCAAAAAAGCAGTCGGGACCCTGTATTAAACGCCAGCGAAGCGGAAGTCCAATTGGCAATCGAAGAACTGAGATCGCTATCGCTCGTCGTCGAATCAAGCGGTGGACGCGCGATGCGGTACGCCCATAACTTCGGGCGCGTGCTGCAAATCCCATCCGAATCGGTCGCATTGCTCGCGGTATTAATGTTGAGAGGACCGCAAACAGCAGGAGAATTGCGCATTAACTGCGATCGATTGCAGCGCTTTGTCGATATCTCCGCAGTGGAAGGTTTTTTGAATGAGATGGCAGAGCGTTCCGCCGGTGCATTGGTCATCGAATTGCCTCGGCAACCGGGTGCTCGCGAAAATCGATGGATGCATTTGCTGTGCGGCACGCCAACGCCCGAATCGATCGCCAGTGGTGCGTCTCGCGCCCAAAGCCGAGACGATATTACATCCGGTGAATTAGCTGCATTAAAAACCAATGTTGCTCGTCTTGAAGACGAGCTAACAACGCTCAAAGCAATTGTTGCAAAGCTTTGTGCAGAGCTTGGGGTTTCTTAACGAAATAGTGCCTACTTGAATGAGAATAAATTTCTCATCGAACGATGCTACCTAAATATACCATTCTTAACATTCTGTAACAGCAACTTGGGCACGCATTCGGCCTGTTAAAATGCGCCCTTTGCTCATCGATACCTCATGGACATTATCATACTGGTTAAGGCCTTTATTCTCGGCATCGTCGAAGGGCTTACCGAATTTCTTCCCATTTCCTCCACCGGACATTTGATCGTTGTAGGCAGCCTTCTCAACTTCAATGATGAGAAAGGAAAGATGTTCGAGACCGCCATTCAATTTGCGGCAATACTCGCCGTGTGCTGGGAATACCGCGCAAAAATCATGAGTGTCATTGCAGGATTGCCGAACAAACCGGAGGCACAACGGTTTGCCGCTAATGTTATCGTCGCCTTTCTTCCTGCGGCGATCATTGGCGTAGCCGTATCAAAAACCATTAAAGCGCATCTGTTCAAACCACTCCCAGTAGCGCTAGCGTTTATCATCGGCGGCTTGGTCATCCTATGGGCGGAAAAACGGCAACATCGTATAACGATCGAAACAGTAGACGATATGCGCTGGCAAGATGCACTGAAGATCGGTTTTGCTCAATGCTTAGCGCTGATTCCCGGCACGTCGCGCTCAGGTGCAACCATCATCGGCGGTTTGCTGTTTGGGCTATCGCGCAAAGCCGCGACGGAATTTTCATTCTTCCTTGCGATCCCTACACTGTTCGCCGTGACAGTTCACGAGGTTTACACATATCGCTCGCTACTAAGCACCGATGACGTCGGCCTATTCACCGTGGGTGGAATCGCATCGTTCATCAGCGCTTTTTTTGCCGTACGAGCACTGCTGCGATTTGTCAGTAAGCATGATTTCACGGTCTTCGCGTGGTATCGAATAGCGTTCGGGCTCGTCATCATTGGGACAGCCTATTGGGGACTAGTTGATTGGTCGCAAGCATAGAGCGGATTTTCAAAACAGCACCTTTATAAATAAAAACGCCGTCTCTATTGAGACGGCGTTTTGTATTGCTTACTGTCGATATTAACTACGATGACTACACCATAACCGCTTACGAAGTAGCTGACGTTTCCCGTGCCGTGTACTTCGCTACGTTGCTCAGTAGTTCGTCTTCCTGGAACGGCTTACCTAGATACTCGTTCACGCCGAGCTCCAATGCGAAGTTACGATGTTTCTCTGCAGTCCGCGACGTAATCATGATGATAGGAATACCAGCGGTTCTCTCATCGGCTCGCACGTTACGCGTCAATTCGAAACCATCCATTCGCGGCATTTCGATATCGAGCAGCATTACGTCTGGAACAAATTCTTGCAATTGCTGTAGCGCATCCACACCGTCTTTTGCCGTAACAACCTGATAACCCTCACGCAGCAACAAGCGGCTAGTAATCTTACGCACGGTCAGCGAATCGTCTACCACCATGACAAGCGGAGCCTTGGCGATGACTTCCGCTTTCGGACGAGCCGTCAGTGTGACCGTCGGACCTTCCTGACGGCCAGCCAACATTACCGGGTTCAGTATCAACACTACTTGACCATTACCAAGCACGGTGGCACCGGCAATACCTGTCAACCGAGACAATTGCGGTCCAATGGATTTCACCACAATTTCGCGGTTACCTTCGATGCTATCTATTTCCACCGCCGCGCGATGCGCACCGCTTCGGAGTAGCAGTACCGGGAAGTAACGTCGTGGTTCGCTTGGTTTCTCGTCTTCGCCCAACATATGGGTCAGCGATGAGAACGGATAATGATTGCCCTGCCAAACGACTTCTTTCTTCTCGCGCAAGGCGGTTACATCAGCAATCTTCCATTGTTGCACCAGCTCTACCATCGCAGCCGGGATCGCATAGAGAGTGCCGTTGGCGCGAATGAGCAATACCTGCGTCACCGCCAACGTCAACGGCAACGTAATGATGAACTTCGTGCCGCGTCCGAGTTCGGTTTCCACTTCGACACGCCCGCCAAGGTTGACGATGGCGTTCTTGACGACGTCCATTCCTACGCCGCGACCAGCCACTTGCGTAATCTCGCTAGCGGTCGAAAAGCCCGCCATGAATATGTAATCGATCAAGGCTTTTTGATCCGGATTTTCGTCGGGTGACAACAATCCTTGTTCGAGCGCTTTCTGCCGTACCCGTTCGGTATTAATACCGCCGCCATCGTCGGAGAACGTAAGCACGATTTCATTACCTTGCTGCCTCGCGTCGATAGTAATCTCACCGGTCGCCGATTTACCGGCAGCCTGGCGAACATCAGGCGCTTCGATACCATGGCTAAGCGCATTACGCAGTAAGTGCTCGAAGGGAGCCACAATTTGCTCAAGCACGCTACGATCCAATTCGGTTCTCATACCCTTGAGTTCGAGGTTGGCTCGCTTGCCCAATTCTTTTGCGGTTTGACGAACAACGCGATACAAACGATCACTCAGGTTGCCCAATGGCACCATTCGCACGCTCATCAAATCTTGCTGCAAATCGCGATTCAAACGCGACTGTGCAGCCAATGCCGCATCCGCTTCGTCCAGGTTTTTGATCAAGGACTGTTGTAGTGTCACAAAGTCGTGGACGCTTTCCGCCATGAAACGGGTAAGTTCCTGCATCCGGGTAAAGCGGTCGAATTCAAGCGGGTCGAACGTATCGCCGACTTCTTGCTGTAATCCTATGCTGGATTGAATCTGCGATTCAGCCTGAATTTCAATTTCCCGTAGCTGGCCGCGAAGTCTGTTAACGTTGTCGATTAGTTCGGACATACCTTGACGGAACGAACTCATTTCACCTTCGATACGGGAACGCGCAATACTAATTTCACCCGCGTCATTGACGAAACGATCGATCAAGTCTGCTCGTACGCGCAATACAGCACGACGATCCGCCTCTTCGCTATGCCCGGCAGGCGCTGCCGGCGCAGCCTCTGTAGCCGCGATAGCATTAATAACCTTGGCGTGCGCCGCCACAACCGTCGGTGCTTCGACTGCGACCGGCTCCGTCGTCACTGCTGTCAGCAGAAGCTCAATGCGCTCGCCCTGTTTGAGCCGCTCCAGCGCCACATTGAAACGATCGAAACCTTCCTCCAACGCTTCGAAATCCGGCTCTTCCGGCTGTGCTTGCGATTGCATGGAAACAACCCGGGTTTCCAATACATGCGCCAACTCACCCAGCCGCATTACGCCAGCCATACGCGCACTGCCCTTGAGTGTATGCAAATGCCGGCCCAATAGCGCGGCAGGTGCTTTATCGGACGGCGTTGCACGCCATGTGCGCAACGATTCGCCCAAGTCCGGAAGCAAATCAAACGCCTCTTCCAGAAACACCGGCAATAGCTGCTCATCCACATCATCGACGATAACGCGCCGTTCTTTGCCCGTTTCCACATTGCCGCCTTCGTCCAGCGAACTGGCTGATTGCGGCGTCGTGATATGGGTAGTCGTCGGAGTGGATACCACGGCTCTCGTAACAACTGACTCCGTCGGCGCTTTCGGTACCTGAGGCGCTGCGGGAATCTCCGGCTCGGGCAGTTTGGCTTCGACTAATTGAGGCGGCTCGGCCTCGACAAAATCCTGCTCTTCCGCCTCGATTGGCTCTGCCTGCATTAAATCCGGGGATTCGGCATCCAATACCGGCTCGAACGGCACTGCAATGGAAGGCTCTAGCTCCATCGACTCAACATCGATAAGAGATGACAACTCTTGTTCGATCGACTGTTGCAGTTCAGCCTCGGTCGCCTCAAGCGACTCCGCCTCCATCGGCAAGGAAAATTCCGTCTCAGGCACTGAGAGATCCGCCTCGACCGACATTGGTTCGGTCTCTTCGAATTGCACAGTCTCCGCAGTAGCCCCGTGAACCATGGCCTTGAGCGCTTCCGCATCCTCCGCCAAAGCAGTCTTCACTTCTTGTTCACGATCAGCGCGTACTTGAGCGAGCCGCTCAACCAAACGCTCCGTCAACGGAGAAGGTATAGGAAATTGCCGATGCTCCAGAACGCGAGACACCATGCTGCCCAAATCTTCAACGGCAGTTACCGTCATCGACAAATCGTCACTGGTGAACGGCGTGGGATGATCCAACCGATCCAATAACCACTTTTCGAGGCGGAAGCCAAGTTCGGCGATTGGGACAAAACCGCAAGTGCGGCAAATTCCGGTTAAGGTATGGGCTGCCCGCATGAAATCATGATCGACGTGCTGCTCCGGATCTGCTTTGAGGTCGGCAAGCTCACGCCGCAAGGTGCCCATATGCACATTCGCTTCATTGGCGAATATCTCGAAGAAGTCCGGATCCAGCGCAACGTCACCAATAACCACTTTGGCCGGCAATCCTTGGTCAGAGTCGACTGTCAATTCCAGTTCGACCGATGGTACCGGCGCAGAATCCGGAATCGGCTCACTTTCAACGCCGGTCTCTACACTGTCCTCGGCAGTGGCCGGCATCTCAATTTCTTCTGCCGGCTCTTGATCGTTCTTAAGCTGATCGGCCAATCGGAAAACCGACTCTGCCTGTATAGTGGGATTTCCACCGGACTTGAGAACTTCTACCCAGCCAACAAAGGAATGATGCGTATCGCCGATGAGGCGAAGCAGCCCCTTAGATGCAGGTTTTTCGTCTCGCAGCCACTTATTCATTACCTGTTCGACTTGCCACGCCACTTCCCCTAATTCAGTCAGCCCGACCATACGGCCGCTGCCTTTTAAGGTATGGAAGCCGCGACGAATAACGGTCATCGCCTCCCGGTCGGAAGGATTTGCCAGAATGACATCCCGATGAATCGCAATTCCGCCCAGCACTTCTGTCGCCTCTTCCAGGAAAATTTCCAGAAGTTCGGCATCGATTTCGGTAGCGGCGGGTTCCACGACCCCCACGGGCTTGGTTACTTGTGGTTGAGGCTGCGGCTGAGCCTGCTGCGGCGGTTCCACCGCCGGTTCCGGCTCGCGCACCAACCCTTCGCCGAGTAAGGCGACAAATGCATCGCGTAGAACCGGCCCAGGTTGACTGGACGGGTCAGCAACAATTGCATGCAACCGACTCACTTGATCAACCAGGTCGATCCTATCAATTGATTGCGCTTCATTGCGGAAGGTAAACAAGGCGTCGACCAGTGCACCCCTATGACCAACCGCCTGGGGTTCACGCCGCCATAGTTCGTATAAATCGGCAATACCATGCTTCCGGTTTTCAAGATCTTCTTCGGTGGAAAGAGGATGCGGTGCTTCTTCCTCTGCGGCTTCCGGTTCAGGTTCAATAATTGGCCGCGAGGGCGCGATATTGAATCGCGCCAATACCGGATGTAACAATTCGTCGGCATTTTCCCGGCTCTGCTGTAAGGCGGAGACATACAGGCCTAAATTACTAAATGCTTCAGCGGTCAGTTCTGCGTCATGCGGATCAGCCGCACCATCGATATCGATGAATTTCTGAACCAAGTCACGACTGGCTTTCAATAAATTAACCGCGTCTTCGCTCTCAAGCATGGAAAATGCACCCAATACTTGATTGATGGACGCCGGCAAATCAGCCAAATTCGCCCGTTTGGCAGGCTCCCTGAAATACGCGTCGAGCGCCTGCTCGATTTGATTCAGATTCGCCAATACTTCTTGCCCAAGCTGGAAAAAAAGCATGCGCTCTTGCGCGACACGGGAAATATCCGCCAGTTGAGACGCACCTTCTACCGGCAGGGATTGCCCTTTAAGAGCGGCCGCAACACGCACAACCGCCGTTTCCGCCAAACTCTTGAAGTCCGGGCCGAGACGAGAATAATTGTCTACCGCATCCTTCGCCATCAGCAGCGCGGTCGCGGTTTCTAGCGATAGCGCTTCGCCTGGTTCGCGCGGGTTGGCTTGCAAATTACTTGCCACCTCGCCTAACTTTTCGAAGACCGCTTGCAGCGCGTCGTTATTAAATCCTTGCGACAAAACCGACAAACGAGCGGTTTCTTCAACAAATTGAGTCAAACTAGAACGGTTACCGCTGGTGAACTTGAGCCAAGTTTCTTTAATGTGTTCGAGCTGCTCTTTAAGCTCGCGTAGCGCATGTTTAGCCCGAGTGTCTTCCGGACTGTCTTTCGCTGCCGGCGGCAACAGTCCGATAAGGTAATACGTATCTTGGATTTCACGCACTCGAGCTGAATTCGGCGCCATCTTAGCAATAGCGAAAAGCAACTCTCGAATGAGCCGCTCCGAGACGGTATCAGCGCCATCGGCTTGGCGTTTGATTTGCTGATCGATGCGGCTGCATAGCTGCTTATGGGCTGTATCGAGCAAGTCCGGAGAACTGGCCAATCCATCGATTAAACCAACGGCTATCCACCATAACATTCTAGCGCCGGCCGTTTGCGTCGCTTCGATCGTCGCCAAAGCATTTCGCATGAGTTGCAAACTGTGCTTATGATCTTTACCGCGTAATAAGCCTAGCAAGCCGCGCTGGAATTCTGCTCGCTTAAGATTAAGCAAAGTGGTGAGTTCAGCGCCGGTAACGCGGGATGACGCGCTCTCACTGAATTTAGGGCGGCGAGATAAATCCGGATAGAAAAGATCGACTTCGCTTGCTTCGGTTCCCGAAGCCGCGAGAATTGTTTTATAGACGGGAAACAATGTCAGCGGGCGGTTAGGATCGCCGCGCATTAATCCTTCCAAATATTGACTCAACGCAGCGATAGCGCCACGTATAGAGCCCATAATTTCCGGCGTCGCCTTCAGATCGTCGCGAGCCAGCAATTCGATTTGCTTCTCCAGCGCCTCTGATACCCGAGCAACCGGTTCCAACCCGACCATCAACAAAGCGCCACTTACTTGGTGCAAATGCGCCAATGTGGAACGGGCAATTTCTTGATCGCCAGGGCTAACACTGAACCGTCTGATGCCTTCATCGGCACGCCGTAAGGCAAGTTCGATTTCCGGCTTGACCCAGCTTAAGGGGCCGATATCAAATTCATCTCTAGCCACCGGCATATGTCAGCCTCGATTTTATTTTAAGAGGGTTTACAACCGGAAACCCGATACAGAGCTCTTCAGCTTATTCGCCACTTCGGCCAGATTTTGAATCGAAGCGGCGGTCTGTTGCGTACCTTCCGTCGTTTGCCGGGTAATTTCCAAAATACCTTGCATGTTGTCCGCTACCTGGTTGGTTGCGGATGCCTGCATCTGCGCTTGGCTGGAAATGTTCTGAATCAAATCGGCGAGTTGCTTCGACACATCACCGATTTCCGATAGCGCTTGACCGGCTGCGTCGGAAAGTTTTGCTCCTTCCACCACACCCTGCGTGCTGCGTTCCATAGCGGACACGGCGTCTTGCGTGTCTGACTGAATGGTCTTCACGATCGTACCGATTTGTTTCGTTGCTTCCGCTGAACGTTCCGCCAGACGCTGCACTTCCTCTGCAACCACGCTGAAGCCTCGCCCCGCCTCACCGGCGGATGCTGCCTGAATCGCAGCGTTCAAGGCCAATACGTTCGTCTGTTCGGTAATGTCGGAAATCAGTTCCACGATTTCACCGATCTCCTGCGAACTTTCGCCGAGTCGTTTAATACGTTTAGACGTTTCTTGGATTTGTTCGCGGATCTCATTCATACCGGAAATAGAGTTTTGCACCGCCTCCTGCCCCTTCTGGGCTGCAGTCAGAGACCGTTCGGCCACTTTAGCGGTCTCGTTCGCGCTAACCGACACACTATTGATCGAATGCGACACTTCCAGCAATTTAGCACTGGTGTTTTCAATTTCCTGCGATTGCCGTTCTGCAGCGGCCAGCAATTCGGCGGACACTTGCCGCGCTTCTTGCGTTCTTTCAGTCACCTGAGTGGAGGCTGCGTTAACGCCCGTTACCAGAGCACGCAACTCTTCAATCGTGTAATTCATCGAATCCGCGATAGCGCCCGTAATGTCTTCGGTCACCTTCGCACGTACCGTCAAGTCGCCGTCTGCCAAGTCGCCCATTTCGTTAAGCAACCGCAAAATAGCTTCCTGGTTACGTTTATTTTCCTCTTCCACCATTTGCGAACGCTTTTGCGCGTCCGCAATAACTACCCACGCAACCAGCGCTAATGTACCCAGAGCAAGCAAGCCACACAGCACAGCTAAAATCGTCCAGATAGCACCACCGCGATCACTAAAAATACTTTCCAGTTCGCCGAGCTGGGCCTGCAACGTTTCGGAGCCGTTGAACAATGCCAAGCTGGACTGTCTAGCGGAAGTCAGTTTTTGAATGTTTTGCAAAATGCTGTCGGCGCTGCTTGCAAACTTCTGGAACATTTTCTTTAACTGGTCCAGTTTCGCACGAGCTTCCGCTTCACGAATGGCGCCGATGCGCAATACATCGCTACCGTCATCCAGCGCTTTCAGCGTATCGCGATAAGTATTAACGTCCTTACCCAGCAGGAACGCCACTTCCGGATTAGTGGAATCGCCCACCAACAACTCGTTAGCGCCGCGCCCCATCCGCTGCGCTAATGCGCCGAGTCTTTCCGCAGCCAGCAATTGAGCTGTCGAGCCTCCCACTTGCTGGAGCAGGCCCACCAACTCTTCAGATACTTCAGCCAATTGAGAACTGCCTGCGGAAATCGCGGCGACGTTCTTACCTAAATTGATCAAATCGAGTTTGGCCGATGTCAATACCATAACCCTATCGGAGGCTGAAGCGCCTTTTTCGCTAGAGGCCCAATACTTTTGGACTTCCGATAGCGCCACTTGCGCATCTCCCGGCGCCGCCGGCACGGCTGTACCGGCCAGTTCGCCACCGTCGATCAGCGCATTCAAATCGGCCTCGAATTTGCTGCGACTGTCTTGCAATTGACTAAATGCGGCATCGATGCCTCGTGCGGCACCGTCCGCCGCTTTAGCGACACGTTGCGAGTGAAACTGCATCTGTGCCACTGCAGTTTGATAGGCGCCGTTTATCCGTGATTCGCGATTACCGAAATAAACAAAGATCACGGTAAGGCCGATAAATACGGCGGCAACTATACCTAAATACCGTATTTGTTCGGCAAACCCTAAGCCGCCAATGATGGGCAAATCCACAGTTGCGCCGATAGCGCCTACGGGTGGGCTAACCGGTGCTGCCGCACGGCCTTGCTGAGTCACTGGACCAGTATCAGCCAGTGCTTTGTCAAATTTCGGCATGCTCAATTTAAACGCCATGATCACTCCCAACGATCTCGTGGTTTTGTGTTTCTGCCCTTTATCAGGATGGGCTCATCCTGACCCTCGCAGAGTCTTTTATGTACCAACATTCAAGAACTGTTCGTGCTGCGTCAACGCTGAAACATCCAACTCATTCCACGTCTGCCCTTCTGCATCACGGTATGCATTTCCCACCCATACCGGTGCATCCGAGGGCCGTTCCAGCAACGTGAAAGATTCGGGACTCCGTAAACCGGCCATGCGGGTTACCAACAACGCAGCGCCTTGCACATAGGCCGTCGGCAGCAGTAACAAGCGATTTTCAACGCTACGCTTTACTGCCGGTCTCCCCATAAATGCGGAAAAATCCACGACACCATACAGGTTGCCGCGGACGTTGCAAGTACCGTTAAAGTAAATTTTTGTAAGCGGAATAGGAACGATAGGAGGAACCGGCAAGACCTCGGCCACAGCGTGCAAGCTCATAATCCAACGCGTATCGCCAATCATGAAACCCAATTTGGATGACGCAGATGCGCCTCGCTGAGTAAGGGTCTTCAGACGTTCCGCTACAGCAGCTTGGTACTCCCGTAGACTAGTCTTGCGGGCCATAGGAGTTAGCCCAACGCCGCAATTTTCGCGAACAGTTCGTCTTCCTTGACCGGTTTGATCATGTAATCTTTAGCGCCTTGCCGCATGCCCCAAATCTTGTCTGTTTCCAAACTTTTAGTGGTGCACATGATTACCGGGATGTCCTTGGTTTCATCATCCTTGGTAATTTGGCGTGTGGCTTGAAAACCATTTAAACCAGGCATAACTACATCCATTAAAATAAGATCCGGCTTAGTGCTTTTAGCCTTGGCAATCCCATCTTCCCCGCTATCAGCCATAATCACTTCATAGCCTTTTTTTACCAGCAGTCCTTGCAGATGCGCCCGCTCAGTCGGCGAGTCATCCACCACTAAAATGCGTTTAATTGCCATGGTTTCCTCGTATTATTTAATGTCGCTCGCTGCATGAGCATTGACGGCACGCAGCAAGGTTTCTTTAGTGAAAGGTTTCGTGAGGTACTCGTCCGAGCCTACCATTCGTCCCCGAGCACGATCGAAAAGGCTGTCTTTCGATGACAACATAATGACCGGCGTCGATTTGAATTGACTGTTTTTTTTGATAAGGGAACAGGTTTGATAGCCGTCTAAGCGCGGCATCATAATATCGACAAAGATAATATCCGGATGATGATCGGATATTTTAGCCAAGGCATCGAAACCGTCTTCGGCAAGGATGACCTCATGCCCCGCTTGCTTGAGAAATATTTCGGCGCTACGACGGATAGTATTACTATCGTCAATCACCATGACTCGGAAATTACCCGCAGCTTGAGTCACCACGCCCCCTCCCCCGAAATGGACTTTGCCACACCGTTGCCAGCCTAACGCCGAATTAGCTCACCTAAGATCAACTCACTATCCAAACAAACAGTTTAGTTAACTACGGAGCACTTACATCCGGCGGATCGTAAATTCACCTAGAGATTATTCCTAACTGCTTTAAAAAACAAGTGCAATAGGCTAATTTTTTTGAGGTTTTGTGGACGCAATCACACCATCTTAAAGGCTCATTAAATGCCGTAGAAAGCGCTTCACTTAGATTTCAATCATTTCAAAATCTTCTTTCCGCGCACCACATTCTGGACAAACCCAATTAGGCGGAACGTCTTCCCAACGAGTGCCAGGGGCTATTCCTTCGTCAGGCAATCCGTTTTGCTCCTCGTAAATAAAACCACAGATAAGACACATATAAGCTTTAAGACCAACAGCTGCGGAATTCATTGTCCTGCCCTCAAAATTATTCAATCAATCTTCATACAAAAACATGCGTACTCACAGAGCTTTCGGCAAAACCGTTGCAGCAACCGCTCTCAGATTGTCCAATACTGCAGCAATCAATCCAAAACACGCTTTTGGATTAGAATAGACACCTTGAACCGATGCCGAATTTGTTGCCTCTGCATTTTAAGCACCGCAATGGTAGGGCTTGTTTCGTCAGGAATCAAACCAAGCAATCTTTTTTAATAATGCAAAGGGCGCGGACATTTACCGAACCGATCACCAATAGATAACCGAATAGAACTCTCGCATACTGTCTTAAGAGCGCCATCAATCCGGTTATGAGCGCCAAATAATCTTCGAATTCTTTCAGGGCCTTCTACATACATGCCTTTTCAACCTCCTGTCGTAATGACTATCGCTGGCTCCGATCCTACGGGTGGCGCCGGCATGCAAGCCGATTTATTAACCCTCAGTAGCCTGGGTTGCCATCCCGTTTCCGTCATTACCGCAATCACGATTCAAGATAGCGTCGGCGTGGAAGACATCATGCCGCTTGATCCGGAATGGGTTATCGATCAAGCCCGTTGCATACTTGAAGACATGCCTATAGCAGCTTTCAAAATAGGCTTACTAGGCAGCACAGAGATTATTGCCGGCATTGCCGAAGTCCTTTCGTACTATCCCGATATCCCGTTAATACTAGACCCCGTTCTCGCCTCTGGACGAGGTGATGAACTTGCCAATGAAGAGATGATTTCCGCCATGCGCGAACTCATCGTCCCGCAAAGCACGATCATTACGCCGAACAGCATAGAGGTTCGCCGCTTAACGGACGATGACAGTGACGACGAACCCACCTTGGACACCTGCGCTCAACGACTGTTAGAAGCCGGCTGCGAATACGTCTTAATAACCGGTACGCACGAAAATACACCACAGGTTCTCAATAAGCTGTACCAAGGAGAAGGCCTAATCCGCACCGATACCTGGCAACGCCTTCCCGGCAGCTATCACGGCTCCGGCTGCACGCTTGCCTCCGCCATCGCGGCAATGTTGGCACGCGGCCTCGATATGGTCGACGCGGTGCGCGAAGGACAAGAATTTACGTGGCAAACCCTCAACAGCGCATTTCGGTTAGGTATGGGACAGCAAATTCCCGACCGTCTTTTCTGGGCTCGAGACGAAGAGGATGAACAAGAAAGTTAAAGGCCTTTACGCCATTACGCCTGAAGTATCTTCTACCGAACAACTTCTGGAGAAGATTCGTCAGGCCATGGCAGGCGGCGCTCGGATTATTCAGTATCGCAATAAGTCGGCAGATCAATTTACCCGTCTGTGGCAAGCCGATGCATTGCGCTCGCTGACTAAGGCTCAAGACGCACTGTTCATCATTAATGATTCTATTGAGCTAGCACGAGCAACAAACGCCGATGGGGTACATTTAGGAAAAGACGATGATGACATCGCCACCGCACGCAAAATCCTACCGGATCGACTGATTGGCATTTCTTGCTACAACGACCTCGATCGCGCGTTGCAAGCGGAGAAGGCCGGCGCAGATTATGTGGCGTTTGGCGCAGCCTTTCCGTCTCCGACAAAGCCCGATGCAGTCCATGCACCTCTAACCCTTTATCGACAGGCATCGAAACTACTTTCCATTCCTATTGTCGCAATTGGCGGCATTACGATTCATAACGCGAGGGAGTTAATCGATGCTGGCGTCGACTCCATTGCAGTTGTTTCCGGATTATTTGATTCGGAAGACGTCCACGCTACCGCCAAACATTTTTCTGCGCTTTTTCAAAAGACCAAACCATGACCTCGCGTAACGATTTTCTTTTCGAAGCATCTCAGCAATACATTCCCGGCGGCGTGAATTCACCGGTCCGCGCATTTCGCGCCGTAGGCGGTACACCACGCTTTTTTACCAAAGGCCAAGGCGCGTACATCATTGATGCTGACGGCAAGCAATACATCGATTATGTGGGTTCGTGGGGTCCTATGATTCTGGGGCATGCACATCCGGAGGTAGTGAAAGCGGTGGCCGAAAAAGTAGTCGCGGGCTTGAGCTTCGGCGCCCCAACGGAAATCGAGCTGGAAATGGCGAAGATGTTGTGCGAATTGATGCCCAGCATCGAGCAAGTAAGACTAGTTAGCTCAGGCACCGAAGCGACTATGAGCGCACTGCGGTTGGCCCGCGGTTATACGGGTCGAAAAATAATCGTCAAGTTCGAAGGCTGTTATCACGGCCATGGCGATGCGCTACTGGTAAAAGCCGGATCGGGTGCATTAACGTTCGGCAATCCGGACTCCGCCGGTGTACCGGAAGAAATCGCCGCAAACACTGTAGTGCTCCGCTATAACGACACCGCACAACTAGAAGAATTCTTTAAGCAGTCCGGCAATAAGATTGCGGCGGTGATTGTCGAACCAATCGCCGGCAACATGAATTTTGTCCGGCCGGCAACAGGATATCTTGAAGCGATGCGCGACCTTTGCACCCAATACGGTGCGGTGCTTATTTTCGATGAAGTGATGACCGGCTTTCGCGTCGGCCCGAGCGGCGCACAAGGCGAATTCGGCATTACACCCGATTTGACCACATTAGGAAAAATTATCGGTGGTGGATTACCGGTAGGCGCTTTTGGCGGAAAAAGAGAAATCATGCAAAAGCTGGCGCCATTGGGCCCGGTATATCAGGCAGGCACCCTATCCGGAAATCCTGTTGCGCTGGCGGCTGGATTAACAACACTCAAGCTACTGCAAACACCAGGGCTTTATGATCGACTCGCGCAAACGACGAAAGCATTGATTAGCGGATTATGCGATGCGGGCAAAACAGCAGGCATTCCACTTTCAGCCGACTCTCATGGCAGCATGTTCGGCTTGTTCTTCCATGCCAATGTGCCTGGCTCTTACGCCGAGATGATGGAATGCGATCGTGAACGCTTCAAACTTTTCTTCCATGGAATGCTGGATGAAGGCATCTATCTAGCACCATCGGCATTTGAAGCAGGATTTGTCTCAGCAGCGCACGGCACCGAGGAAATTGAAAAAACCGTAGTTGCCGCCAAACGGGTTTTTTCACGCTTATCTTGAGAACCGCTCTGATTCGCGCACTCGACCGCCGAGTGTGCGAATCAGGATGTGTTACAACTGGCCGTACGAGTGAAGTCCCGATAGGAACATATTAACGCCGAGGAAGGCGAACAAGGTCACCAACAAACCGACAACGGACCACCAAGCCAATATGGGTCCGCGCAATCCCTTCACTAATCGCAAGTGCAACCAAGCGGCATAGTTAAGCCAAACGATTAGCGCCCAAGTTTCTTTCGGATCCCATGACCAATATCCGCCCCATGCTTCTGCTGCCCACATCGCACCGAGAATAGTAGCGATTGTGAAAAAGGCAAAGCCGATCATGATCGCTTTGTACATCACATCCTCTAAAACATCCAAAGATGGAAGTCGCGTAGCCAAGATGCCTCGTTGCGCGCATAAATAAGCCACGCCAATCATCGCAGCAAGGGAAAACGATCCATAGCCGATAAAGTTCGCCGGCACATGAATTTTCATCCACCAGGATTGTAATGCCGGCACTAATGGCTGGATCTCATATGCCTGACGATCGAAGGTATACCACAGCAAAAATCCAATCGCCGCCGAGATGACCGGCAACACAAAAGCACCCATTTGCCGGGTCGCATAGTGTCCTTCGTAGTAGAGATAAAGCAACGCGGTGATCATCGCAAAAAGCACGAACACTTCATACAAATTGCTGATGGGAATATGCCCTACGTCGGGACTAATCAAATAGGACTCATACCAGCGCACCAACATGCCGATCAATCCCATCGCCACGGCACTCCAAGTCAGTTCGGAACCGAGGCGAGCGGCAAAATCAGAGCGAGAAAAGAGGCCGATCCAATAGCTGCCGGTGGCGAGATAAAACAGCGCGCTCATCCACATAATCGCTGACTGACTGGAAATCAGGTATTTGAGAAAAAATACTTTGCTCTCGTTACCTGCCACACCGCCATATAGCCAAATTGCAAATAAGCTGACGCCAAAACCGACAGCCAGCAATAAGCGAACCGGTTTCCAAAACCAACCCAGCCCAATAAGTGCTGTGCAAGCGCCAACCAATATTCCCTTTTCGTAAAGATCCATGTACGCACCATAACGGGCGAAGGCAAATCCACTGCCCAAAACCAGCAAGATCGCATACAGCCAGTCGGACCAGTTAAGGCGCTTAAAATAGGACTGCGGTTGGATAAGTGTCTGTACGGCTTCCATATCAAGCTTTCAAAATTTCCTCGATTCCCGTGCGATGCTTATTAAACTCGCCTTCGAAATCCAGGGTCTTTCGGTTAGTGGACATAGCGAAAAGCACCTGCGATTCGCCCGGTTTGACCAATAAAAATATGCGCCGTTCACGAATATAAAACATTGCGAAAATGCCTAATACCAGCAGCAAGGAACCGCCGTAAACAATGTTCCTACCCGGCGAGCGTGTCAACTGAAAACCACTTGCCTTCACTTCATCGAAGGAAACCAATTGCAAATAAATCGGCGAACCGTATAAATGGCTATCGCTCATTGCTCCCAACGCATCACGCAAAAACTGCAAGACATTGTCATCCAATTTCAAAGGCTGTAATCCGGCTCGCTCGCGGGAGATATCCAATACTTGCAGGGAAGCGCTTTCGAGTATTTTGAGATAGGTCTCGGCAGCCTTTGACCGCTCTGCTTCAGGAACAGCTTTTTCGAGAAATTGCGCAACGCCATCAAAGCCCCCGGAAGCGAAGATCGTCAACACTCTATCGGTCGAATCAAGCAGTTTTTCCTTTAGAACATTGCCGACGGCCTCTCCCTTCATGGCCGTGTCGACAAAGCGTTGCGCGGCTATTTTCCGCTGCGCCGGGTCTTCAAACGTCGCTCTGAACCGCATGAATCCATCGATGGCACCTTTATCATCGGCGGGCATTCGCATAAAACGGAACGCTTCGGCCGGGCTCTCTCTCACTCCCGTTAGAAAGTACGAATGCCCTTCCAATTGCACAGGTTGCATATAGTTGCTGTATTCACGCGCCTGCCCCTGCGCGTTACGCAATTTATATTGAAAGCTCGGTCCTACATTGTGCAGATTTTTCTTCGAAGGCATGCTCGACAAGCCGGGAACTTCGGTCTTCGCCTCGGTTGATGCGCCCTCGCCCTGCCCTTTCTTCTGAGTCTCAGGACCGAAATTTTCAATATTGAAAAAACGAAAATCGTTGAACTCTAGCGTGTAGCTCGTGTTGCCTCGGTTGAACCGACCTGACTGATTAATGCGCCCCGTCAACTCAAGCGGCGGTTGTCCCCATCCAACTAAATCCCATGCTTTCAATTTAAGCGCTGTGCCGCCGTCAGCAAAACTAGCTTGGTAAATAGCCACGCCTTTATAAGTAAACGGCTTATTAACTTCGACTGTTGCCGCCACCTTCTCGCCAGTCGCTTTATCAGTTACGACGACATCGCTAGCGAAAGTTTTCGGCTGGCCTGTCGGATAATGTTCGATATGAAATTTTTTCAGCATAATGGTGAACGGCAATTCCTGAACGAAATATCCGTCTTCCATATTTTGGAAGGTCACATCCACCGTCGATCCTTCCGGCACCGTAACGTTGCCGCGGAAAGATAAATTTTCCGCCGATAAGCGTGACGCCTCCGGCACCTGACTTTGCGGAATATCTCGCGTCTCGATTTTTTTGGACCCAAATATTTGCTGCAGTTTTAACGGAACATTTCCATCCAATAAACCACCGATACAAATCACGACAATAGCCAGGTGAGCAAATACATATCCCCAGCGGCTGCTCGTGCCGATTTTAGCTGCGATCAAAGTGCTGCCATTGTCACGCTCGACCGTTCGCGCTTGAAATCCTCGCTGTTCCAAATACCGCTGTAACGTTGTCACAGCATTACCTTGAACAACGTTAGAAAACTCGGCTCGATGCGCAAAATTTCTGAGAGAAGTTTCGGATGCCTTTTCCTTGAAGGTGCGCATTTCCTTCAACATCGCCGGCGTATTGCGGTAAATGCAAAGGCTGGTGGACGTGACTAGAAAAACTAAAATCCCAAGAAACCAGCCGGCATGATAAACATCAAAAAGGCCTAAGCCCTGAAACAGTCGAAACCAAAATTGACCAAATTGAAATGCGTAATTGGTGTAGGGTTCGCCCTGTTTCAATACCGTTCCGATTATCGCGGCAATCGCCAACAAGGTTAGCAAGCTGACGGCAAAACGCATCGAACTCAGCAATTCGTAAAACTGTCGGCCGACTGTAGTGGAGGCTTTAGTCATCGTAAAAATAAAATGGAAAAAAGGGTGACTTACGCCACCCTTTTATAGAAGCACTTGTTCAATGAATCCGGCTTTAACGAAGACCGGCTATATATTCCGCCACTGACTTCATGTCAGCCTCGGACAATCGCTCAGCAATTCCAGCCATTACCCCAGCATTACCCTTATTGCGTTCGCCGCTAGCAAAAGCTTTAAGCTGGGTTAACGTGTAGTCGGTATGCTGCCCAGCAAGTCGCGGATACTGGCGGGGAATACCCGCACCATTGGCCAAGTGACACGCCGTACAAGCCGGCACAGCTTTAGCGGCATTACCACCGCGATAGAGTTTTTCGCCTTGTTGCGCTAATTCTTTACTCTTCGCCGCTTGCGGTTTTGGCGTTTGCTTTTCAAAATAAGCGCCTACGCTGCTCATATCATCCGCCGACAAGCTCGCAGCAAAACCAGCCATGATGGGATTTTTACGAGTGCCGTCTTTAAAGTAGGCGAGTTGAGCGCTGATATAACCAGCACTTTGCCCGGCCAAACTTGGATAAGCCGGACTTGCGCTGTTACCATCGGCGCCATGACAGGCTGCGCAAACTTGCGTGACAATTTGCTGGCCCTTGGCAGGATCAGCCTTGGGTTGAGCGGCCGGCTCATCGGCAGCAAACGTAGACGCGCTCAGCATTACCAAGGCGAGTGCCAATCCGTATTTCATGCAATGCTCCTCAAAAATCTTAGGTTTGTATTCGCAATCACAAACCTGCTATGGTACCTGAATTTATGCCTCCCTCGCCAGCAAAACCACAGTCTGCCGTGACATCTAAGCCCATCATCAATCCATTCCAACAGACTGCTTTCTTCATTACGGTCAACCATCTTAAAGATCTGCCCGATACACCAGGTCCGGAAGTGGCTTTCGTCGGTCGCTCCAACGCTGGCAAATCGAGTGCGATCAATACGCTGGCTATGCAAAATCGATTAGCCTTTGTTAGTAAAACGCCGGGCCGGACTCAGCACATCAACTTTTTCAGCATTGACGAAAATCGTTTTCTCGTCGACTTGCCCGGTTACGGCTTCGCTAGCGCACCGGTTGCAGTCAAACAACATTGGGAAGGATTGGTTGGAGGGTATGTACAAACGCGTGAACAACTGCGCGGCCTGGTAATTATTATGGATGCGCGCCATCCGCTTAAAGAAATAGACCGGGAAATGCTTACATGGTTTACACCGGCGAGCAAACCCGTACATATATTGCTGACGAAGTGCGATAAGTTATCGCGGCAAGTCAGAATAGAAACGCTTCGGTATGTTCAACAAGAACTGGGGAAATTACCCATTCAAAGTTCTGCACAACTGTTTTCCAGCCTTAGTCGCGAAGGGCTAGAAGAGGCGATCGCTGCCATTTCCGAATTATTAGATGGAAAAAAATAAAAACCCCCGGCTAAAGGGGAAAGCCGGGGGATTAAGCCTTAATCAGGGGGATTAAGGCGCCCGCTCAGGGAGGAGAAGCGGGAGATGACGCAAAGCGCCATCTACTTGATTAGTAAAACGCCGCGCCATAAAGTTCATGGCCTTTTTAATTTTTTTTGCAATGCAGCATAATCGCATGAATATATTTGGAAAATTTCCCCAGCGCAGAATGCGCAGAATGCGTCGAGATGAGTTTTCGCGTCGCCTAGTGGCCGAATCACGATTGTCCGCTGCGGATCTTATCTATCCCTGTTTTTTACTCGAAGGAAGTAATCGCATTGAACCGGTGCCTTCCCTTCCAGGCGTTCGCCGCCAATCACTTGATCACCTATTCGAAGAAGCCCAGCGTTGCGTTGCGCTTGGAATTCCAGCCATTGCGCTCTTTCCGGTCATCTCACAAGCCTTGAAATCTCCTTCGGCAGAGGAAGCTTATAACCCGCAAGGGCTGATTCCGAATGCATTACGCGCGCTCAAAGCCCGCTTTCCCGATCTTGGTCTCATTACCGATATCGCATTGGATCCCTATACGAGCCACGGCCAAGATGGACTGATTGACGATTCAGGTTATGTTCTCAACGATGAAACCGTCGAAACGCTGATTCGCCAAGCCCTCACCCACGCAGAGGCTGGCGCCGACATCGTGGCCCCGTCCGACATGATGGATGGACGAATCGGTGCCATTCGCAATGCATTGGAAAACGCTGGACATATTCATACTCGCATTCTGGCTTATTCCGCAAAATATGCATCCAAATTTTACGGGCCATTTCGGGATGCCGTCGGTTCCGCTGGAAACCTCGGCAAAAGCAACAAAAAAAATTATCAAATGGACCCGGCCAATAGCGATGAGGCGCTATGGGAAGTCGGACTGGATTTAGAAGAAGGGGCTGATATTGTCATGATCAAACCCGGCATGCCTTATCTAGATATCGTACATCGCGTCAAAACCGAATTTCGTGCGCCGACGTTCGTTTATCAAGTTAGCGGTGAATACGCCATGCTGAAAGCTGCGGCACAAAACGGTTGGCTGGAAGAACGCGCTTGCGTATTGGAATCGTTAATGGCATTCAAGCGAGCCGGAGCGGATGCGATTTTTACTTACTTTGCACTTAGCGCCGCCGAATGGCTCAACGAGCGCTAGCTCCCGGTTCATCCAGCAGTTCTTGAACTTGCGCAAGCCGCGCCCGCTCCACGGGGCGGCCATCGGCGCGATATTTTGGGACAGTGCGCAAATCATCCGTATGAAATAGCGATAAGATTGCCGTTGTTCCGTAGAAGTCGATGGTCAACGTAGGCACTTCAAGGCCGCGATCGCCCAAGCGAGTGCGGCGCATTCCGCTCTCGTAAGAGATTCCGCGATTCAACAAAAAAATTTCCACGTCTTTTGCGCTGTCGCAGAATAAATCCAAATTGATATCTGAATATCGCCCGGCCGTTCCAGTGAGAACAGAGCCCACCAGGTAAGGATTAAATTGCGCGAACTGCTCCATCAATTCCACTGCTTGTGTACGCAGGTGATGCAACATTTCGCCCTGCTCTTCTTGTTGATAGAGCGCTTGATAGGTACGCAAAGCTTCTTCTATTTCCCGATTGTCGGGCAACGAATGCGTATCGGGAACACCCGCCTGGCGGGCGGCTTTTTGCTTCGCTTGCGCATAATCTCGAGCACCGCCTTCGGCTATTAACCTTGCGGCCAAATACGCCAAATGACTTCGCATCTGGTTTCGCTTCATCGGATTTTGCTTACCCACTGCCGGCTCCTCAAGGACGGACGAACCGATCCATAAAGCAGAAAGACGTTGCCAGCTTAACAGCAAACCATTTGTACCAAGCAAACGATTTCTAACGAACGACTCAGAATAGCTGGTTCTTAATTTCTTCCGGCGGCTTATCCGAACCACCGGGCTGCAGACCTAACTCAGCATCATGGCTACCAGGCATAAATTCTTGATAAAAGAATTCCGGCACCCCCTTCTCGTCGCGCAATCCCGATTGAGGATTTATCGGTACCGACACGATACCTTCAGGCGGGACGAATTCTGCTTCCGGAACACCCTTCAATGCCTTTGCCATATACCCCATCCAAATAGGAAGCGCAGCTTGAGCACCGGTTTCTCCACCACCCATTTCCTTCGGCGTATCGAAACCGATCCATGCTACGGCGACCAAAGACGGCTGGAATCCGGTAAACCAGGCGTCGATATGATCATTGGTCGTGCCGGTCTTACCCGCTAGATCTTGCCTTCCCAAGCTCATCGCTTTAGCCGCCGTTCCATACCGCACCACGTCCCGCATTAGGCTAGTCATGATGAAGGCATTGCGCGGATCAATGACACGCTCTGCATTTTGCCCAGCAATGTCTGCTTTTGACTCCAGCACCACAGTGCCACGACCATCAACTATCTTTTGAATATAGTAGGGCTTTATGCGGTAACCATTATTAGCGAACACCGCGTAGGCTCCCGCCATTTGCAACGGCGTAGCAGAACCGGCTCCTAGCGCCATTGAAAGATATGCGGGATGCAACTTAGGATCGAAACCAAAACGGGTAATGTAATCCTGCGCATATCCAGTACCGATTCCTTGAAGGATGCGGATGGATACCATGTTCTTCGATTTCGCCAACGCGGTTCGCAAACGCATGGGGCCATCGTAGGTGCCCTCATAATTTTTTGGCTCCCAGGCATCGCCGCTGCCTGTTTTAGAGGCATCCAAATAAATAGGGGCGTCATTAATTACGGTCGAGGGTGTATATCCTTTTTCTAAGGCAGCCGAATAAATGAAAGGCTTAAAACTGGATCCAGGCTGACGCCATGCTTGCGTCACATGATTGAATTTACTCAAGTTGAAATCGAATCCACCGACGAGCGCACGAATTGCACCGTCATTTGGATCAAGAGACACAATTGCCGCTTCCACCGCCGGCAATTGGAGAATCTGCCAATTGCCCTTGTCATCCTTTGATACGCGAATAATCGAGCCTCGTTTTATGCGGGTCGATTCAACCGCTTTATCCCCCAATGCACGAGCAACAAACTTAAGCCCGTCGCCGGTAACCGTTATTAGTTCTCCGGCTTTAACATAAGCCTTCACATGTTTAGCGCTAGCCTCGAGAACCACCGCCGGCAGAAGATCAACAATGGTGTCGCGTTCCAGCAAAGCGTCTTCCAGAATTTCATCGTTAGTCTCCTTCGGCTTACCTAAATCCGCATACCCTTCCGGACCTCGGTAACCATGGCGCCGATCGTAATCCATCACCCCCTTACGCAACGCTAGATAAGCCGCATCTTGATCGACTTTCCGAATCGTTGTGTAAACGCGATATCCCCCTGTGTAAGCAGCATCTCCGAATTGCTCAAAGACCGCTTGGCGGGCCATCTCGGAAACGTAATCGCCAGGCACCGACGGCGCAATGTCGCGGCCTGCAAACCGCAGTTGTTGCTTGAGGGCTTGCTGATATTTGGCCTCATCGATATATCCCAGCTCGCGCATTCTGCGCAGCACGTAATGCTGGCGTAGCGATGCTCGCTTTGGATTCACAATTGGATTGAATCGCGACGGCGCCTTAGGCAAACCCGCCAACATTGCCGCTTCGGCGGGGGTTAAGTCTTTTAGGCTTTTACCGAAATAGGTATTAGCAGCAGCCGCGAATCCGTAAGCGCGCTGGCCAAGAAAAATTTGGTTGATATAAAGCTCGAGTATCTGATCCTTTGAAAGGTTCCGCTCGATCTTAAAAGACAACAACACTTCGGAAAGCTTGCGGGTAAAAGTCTTTTCATTGGAGAGAAAAAAATTGCGAGCCACTTGCATCGTTATCGTACTAGCGCCTTCTTTTGCGCCACCGGCGGTCAAATTAGCGACCATTGCTCTGGCAACGCCTTGGTAATCAACACCACCATGGGAATAAAAGCGCTCATCCTCCGCCGCAAGAATCGCGTGCTTCATCAGATCCGGAACTTCGGTAATCTTTACGACGGCTCGCCGTTCCTCACCGAATTCTCCGATAAGCGCATTGTCGGCGCTGTAAATGCGCAAAGGAATTTTGGGCCTGTAATCTGTAAGGACTTCCAAAGAGGGCAAGGTCGGATAAATAAGCGCTACTGTCAGTGCGACAACGCCGACCAGAACCAGGCCAATAGAAACGATGAACAGCAGCGGATAAAACCACCAGCGAGAGACAAGAGAGGGCATCGGGGAAACGTTAACACCAAGATGTGGTGGCCCATTATAACCGTCAGCCCTAGCGATGGGAATTTTGAAAAAAGATTTTACAAAGCCAATACTTGTTGTTAGGATTTAATGTAACTTATAAACCTTAATAGTCATGGCCGTGAGCGATTTCAAGGAAAAACTAGTTGCGTCGCTGGATTTCCTGAAGCCTAAGGATCCTCCCCTAATTGGCCTCGACATTAGTTCGTCGGCCATAAAAATGGTCGAGATCGATACCGCAGGCAAAGGGATGTACCGGGTTGAACGCTACATCATAGAGCCGCTACCTAAAGATCTGGTGGTTGACGGCAATATTACTAATCTGGATGCAGTGTCCGAGACGCTCAAAGTCTGCTGGAAGCGAATGGGCACCCGCATCAAAAACGTGGCCATGGCGCTTCCCGCCGCCGCGGTAATCACTAAAAAAGTGATTCTACCCGGCAATCAGCGGATGGAAGACATGGAGCTCCAGGTACAAAGCGAAGCGAATCAATATATTCCCTTCACTTTGGAAGAGGTAAACCTGGATTTCCAAGTGCTGGGACCGGCGCCGAACTCGCCTGATGAGGTGGAAGTTCTCATAGCCGCATCGCGCAAGGAAAAAATAGAAGACCGAGTCGCGGTAGCTCAAGCGGCTGGTTTAAAAACAACAGTCGTGGATGTCGAATCATTCGCTGCCCAAACGGCCTTCGAACTGATCCAAGGTCAGTTGCGGAATAATAGCGAAAGCCCCGTTTACGCCATAGTAGATGTAGGCTCGACGATGATGCGGATGACCCTCTTGAACAAAGACCAAGCTATTTATGTGCGTGAACAGCACATAGGCGGCAATCATCTGACTCAGGAAATATGCAGCCACTACGGCATGGCGTTCGAAGAAGCCGAAAATGCCAAGCGCAACGGTAATCTCCCGGAAAATTACTACGGGGATGTGTTACAGCCGTTCGTCGAGAAACTCTCGTTAGAAGTGTCGCGGGCACTGCAGTTTTTCTTCACCTCGACTCACTTCAATAAAGTAGACCATATCGTTTTAACTGGCGGATGCGCCTTGCTCTCGGGTCTTGAAGAACGAATTGCCGCCCAGACGCAAACTCATTCGATCATCGCCAATCCATTTTCAAACATGGCGTTGTCGCAGCGAATCAAGCCTCGGCAACTCACTCAGGACGCCCCGGCTTTAATGGTCGCCTGTGGCCTTGCGATGCGGAGGTTTGACGAATGATACGTATCAACCTTCTGCCTCACCGCGAGATGAGGCGTGCAGCTCGCCAACGGCAATTTGCCGTGATGGCGGGGTTTGCGGCAACAGTTGGTATAGGCGTCGCACTGCTCGTTCATACAATTAATGTCAGCCGCATCGACGACCAGCAAAACCGCAATCAGTTTCTGACCGGGGAAATCAAAAAGCTGGACGTCCAAATCGACGAAATCAAAAAACTCAAAGAACAAACTCAGGATCTTCTGTCCCGCAAGCAGGTTGTCGAAAATCTGCAAACCAATCGTAATGAAGCCGTCTATCTACTCGACCAGTTGTTGAGACAACTACCGGACGGCACCTATCTGAAAAGTGTCAAACAAACCGGTGACAGGGTGAATATCACCGGCTATGCGCAATCGAATGCCCGAGTATCGACATTGATGCGCAACCTAGCCTCATCGCCCTGGTTGGAGTCGCCGGAGCTGGTGGAAATCAAGGCGGCGACAGTGAATAACATTCGGGCCAATGAATTCAGCCTGAACGTGAAAATCAAGCGCCAGAAGCTGGAAGATAAGAACGATGCTAAGCCGAAAGGTAAACAGGCATGACGCTCGACGAATTAAGACAACTCAACTTCAGGGATGCCGGCAGTTGGCCATTGCCGATCAAGGCTGCTGCATTACTTATCCTTCTAGCAGTTATTTTGGTCGCCGCTTACTTCTTAGACTGGAGTAGTCAGTTAGAGCAGCTTGATGCAGATACGCAAAAAGAAGCGCAGCTCAAACAGGAGTTTCTGGATAAGAAAAAACAAGCAGTCAATCTGGATCTCTACCGCAAACAGCTCAGCGAGATCGAGCAATCATTTGGTGCGCTGCTCAAGCAATTGCCTAATAAGTCCGAAATGGACGCGTTGCTGACCGATATCAACCAGGCGGGCCTTGGCCGCGGTCTTCAGTTCGAGCTGTTCAAACCGGCGCCTCAAGAAACCCGTACCGAATATTATGCGGAGTTGCCCGTCACCATAAAGGTAACCGGTAGTTATCATGACCTTGGCGCGTTTACCAGTGACGTCGCCAAAATGCCGCGTATCGTTCTACTGCAAGATATAAGCATATCCGGGGGCAAGGACACGACGCTAACGATGGATGCCATTGCCAAAACCTACCGCTACCTAGATGAAGAAGAAGCTGCGACCCAACGCAAAGCGGCAAAGGATAAAGCATCTAAAGAAAGGGGCGGGAAATGATTAGACCCTTCGTTGCTCTGGCGCTATGCGTAGCGTTGGCAGGATGCGGCAAAGAACGCTTCCAAGACTTACAAGAATTCATGAAGGATGCTGAAGCCAACATCCCTCGTAAAATTGAACCATTGCCGGAAGTAAAGGCTTATACCCCTTTCGAGTATGCGGCTTTTGATCTGCCGGATCCCTTCCGTCCGCGCAAACTCACTCCGACAAAGGGAGAAGGCGGGCTACAACCCGACCTCAATCGCCGAAAAGAACCGCTCGAAGCTTTCCCGCTTGAGAGCCTCAAAATGGTGGGAACGTTACAGCAACAACGGGAAATCTTTGCCCTTATTAAGGCGGACAACACGGTTTATCGCGTAAGAAAAGGTAATTACATGGGTCAGAATTTCGGTTTGATCACAGATGTCGGTGAAACCGAAATTAAACTCAAAGAAATCGTGCAAGACGCAACGGGCGACTGGACTGAACGGGTGAGCAGCTTGCAGCTCATTGATGAGTCCGATAAGAAATAAGTGAGGGCAATGATGAGAATGAACACGATACCCCAGGGGCGCAGCTTGCTGATCCGATGGATGGCAACGGGCATATTAGGTGTAGCCTGTGCGGTCGGCATTTCGCGCACCTCTTCGGCACAATCAGAAACCGTGCAAAACAGCGTCGAAGCGGTGAACTATTCCGCTTCTGCCGACGGCAAAGTGATTGTCAAAATCACGTTAAGTCAGCCATTGGCAAATCCGCCTGCCAGCTTCGCCGTGGAAAATCCACCGCGGATTGCATTGGATTTGCCGAATACAACCAACAATCTCGGCAGAAATAATTTGGATGTCGGTGAAGGCAATGTACGCACAATGAGCGTAGTTCAGGCCGGCACGAAGACTCGCGTTGTAATGAATTTAACCAAACCGGTTACTTACGACACGAAGGTCGACGGTAAAGAACTTCAAATTACCTTGCAAGCCACGCAAACGGTTGCCAGCGGGGCCGGCACCACCTCACGCTTCGCCGAAGTAAAATCTGCGACTCAATCCCACGGCTTGCGCGATATCGATTTCCGTCGAGGCACAAACAGCGAAGGGCGCGTGATCGTTGATATGTCCGACAGCGGAACAGGCATCGATATCCATCGCCAAGGTCAACGCCTCATCGTCGATTTCGTCAATACGTCACTGCCTCGTAATTTACAACGCCGCTTGGATGTTGCCGATTTCGGTACGCCTGTGAAGTTCGTCGAGACCACCATACAAGGCAACAACGTGCGGATGGTTGTCGAACCTCAAGGTCAGTGGGAACACTCGGCGTATCAAACCGACAATCAGTTCATCGTCGAAGTAAAACCGGTCCGTGAAGATCCGAACAAACTGGTTCAAGGCTCGCAACCCGGATATAGCGGTGAAAAACTTTCGCTGAATTTCCAGAACGTGGAAATCAGATCCGTCCTACAAGTCATCGCCGACTTTACCGGGCTGAACATTATTACCAGCGATACCGTGCAAGGTAACTTGACGCTACGATTGAAAGATGTTCCGTGGGATCAAGCATTGGACATCATTCTGAAAAGCAAATCGCTCGATAAGCGCAAAAACGGAAACGTTGTATTGATTGCGCCCAAAGATGAATTAGCTTCTCGCGAAAAATTGGAGTTAGAAGCCAAACAACAGATCACCGATCTAGAGCAACTGGTTACCGAAACCTTCCGCCTGAAATATCAAAAGGCCGAGAACCTAAAGAAAATCTTCGATAGCGCCAGCGGTGGAACCGATGGGGGACGCCGTATCCTGTCCAAGCGAGGTAGCGCAGTGTTGGATCCGCGCACTAACACCTTGTTCGTACAAGACACGCCGGGCCGTCTAGACGAGATCCGTCGTCTTGTTAGCGAAATCGATGTTCCGTCTCGCCAAGTGCTGATCGAAGCCCGCATCGTAATCGCCGATGACAAGTTCAGCCGTCAATTAGGCATGCGGCTTGGCAATCAAAGCGGACACAACATTGGCAACGAAAACATCGGCGTCACCGGTAATCTTTCGTCGTCGAGCTCTATTGCTGCAGGAACCAGCCCATCAGGCGTGGGAGACTTGAATGTCAATCTGCCGGTGACTGGAGCAGCCGGTTCGTTAGCGCTGACATTCTTAAACATCGGTAGCGGCAACTTGATCAACGTCGAATTGTCGGCTCTTGAAACGGACAACCGCGGTAAAGTCATCTCCAGCCCGCGAGTGATTACGGCTGATCAGCAAGAAGCCGTAATCGAACAAGGTACGCAAATCCCGTATCTGCAAGCATCATCGAGCGGTGCCACCAGCGTATCGTTCCAACCCGCGGTGTTAAGCCTGAAAGTTAAACCTCAGATAACACCTGACGATAAGGTCATCATGGATCTGGAAGTGAAGAAGGATGCAGTAGGCCAAGTATTTGCAGGCGTTCCTTCCATCGACACCAAGAAGATCAATACGCAGATCCTTGTTGAAAACGGCGAAACGGCTGTGCTCGGCGGGATCTACGAACAAACGATCCGAACCGATGCTACGAAAGTACCGGTTTTAGGTGATATTCCCTTCGTCGGCGTGTTGTTCAGGAATACGAACCGTCAAGACGACAAGACCGAACTACTCATCTTCATTACGCCTAAAATCATCAAAGAAGGCGTAGCAATTCGCTAATCTCATACAGCCCGGCGCTTGCGCCGGGCAACCATTTCTTACGTCATGCAGTCTCCGCTCGGTAACATATTTCTTGTTGGCATGATGGGTGCAGGCAAAACCACCATCGGCAAAGCCCTCGCAAAAAAACTGAACCGGCCATTTATCGACACCGATCACGAAATCGTACGGCGAACCGGCGTTACCATTCCTGTTATTTTCGATATCGAAGGCGAACCCGGCTTTCGAGCACGCGAACGCCAAGTACTGGAAGAGCTCGCCCAAATGGAAAATGCAGTATTGGCTACGGGCGGCGGTATCGTTTTGCAGGAAGCCAATCGCGACACACTAAAGGCCCATGGCACAGTAATATACCTACGCGCCCATCCCGATGATCTTTGGCGACGTACCCGTAATGATCGCAACCGGCCATTGCTTCAAGCTGCTAATCCACAAGAAGTGATACGTAATCTTTATGGTCAACGTCATCCGCTCTATTCCGAAGTGGCGGACATTATTGTGGATACTGCCGATCAGGGCGTACAACAATTGACCAACCTATTGATACAAAAGCTCGCCAGCTTTTCCGCCCCCCCTCTTTGATGCTACAGTGCGGAGACTATAAGTCTCTTAGCCACTGTCTATGCAAACCGTTCAAGTAGCTCTTGCCGATCGTAGCTACCCGATTCATATCGGCACTTCCCTGCTCTCCCGGCCTGATTTGTTATTGCCGCACCTATCCCGCCCAAAAGCCGCCATCGTTACCAATACAACTATCGCTCGGCTTTATCTCGATCAGTTCATCACGGCTTTACGCGATCATGGAGTGGAATGTTTTTCCATTGAACTTCCTGATGGGGAGCAATATAAAACTTGGCAAACACTCAACACGATTTTCGATGGGCTTCTCGGTGCTCGGTGCGAACGCAACACAACGCTTATAGCACTAGGCGGCGGCGTCATCGGCGATATGGGTGGATTCGCCGCTGCGACTTATCAACGCGGCATGCCGTTCATTCAAATTCCCACTACATTACTCGCCCAAGTGGACTCTTCCGTCGGAGGTAAAACAGCGATCAACCATCCGCTCGGCAAGAATATGATCGGCGCTTTTTATCAGCCCAAACTGGTGATTGCCGATACGACAGTACTCAGCACCTTACCCGATCGCGAGTTTTCCGCAGGCCTTGCCGAAGTCATCAAATATGGGCTGATTCGAGATCTGCCGTTTCTAGAATGGCTTGAAGAAAATATGGAAACGCTCGTGCAACGCGATGTCGGCGCACTGGAATATGCAATTGCTCGCTCCTGTATCAATAAAGCGGAAGTGGTCTCAGCAGACGAACGGGAAAGCGGCGAGCGGGCATTACTGAATTTCGGCCACACATTCGGTCATGCCATCGAGGCAGCTTTAGGCTTCGGCACTTGGTTGCATGGTGAGGCAGTGGCGGCAGGCATGGTACAAGCAACCGCGCTTTCTGCTCGCCTTGGCTTCGTTTCCAACACTGCTATCGAACGGGTTGCTAATTTACTGAAAAGGGCAAATCTACCAAATACTCCACCGAAGATTCCAAGCGATCAATCCCTTTCGCTAATGTCTCACGATAAAAAAGTAGACGCAGGCAAAATCCGATTCGTTCTATTGAAATCAATCGGCCAAGCATTTTTGAGCGATAGCGTTCCCGAAACACAGCTACGCGCAGTGCTCGAGCAACCGGTGGTTGCCGCCAATGTTTGATCTAGCACCTTACGCATCCGATCCGACTCACTCGCGCGGCCGCAGCTATGCTGAGGAAAAAACCGTCGAGCGAACTGAGTTTCAGCGCGATCGCGATCGAATCATCCATTCGGGCGCATTTCGTCGGCTCGAATACAAGACACAAGTATTCGTTAATCATGAAGGCGATCTATTCCGCACTCGCTTAACCCATTCAATCGAAGTCGCCCAGATCGGCCGTTCCATCGCCCGTAGTCTCCATTTGAATGAAGACTTGACCGAAGCGATCGCATTAGCTCATGACCTGGGTCATACCCCATTCGGCCATGCGGGACAAGATGCGCTTAATAAGTGCATGCGTGAATACGGTGGGTTTGAACACAACCTGCAATCCTTGCGCGTGGTCGATCTGTTAGAGCAGCGCTATGCCGCATTTGACGGATTGAATCTTTGCTTTGAAACACGAGAAGGTATCCTCAAACATTGCTCGCGAAAAAATGCAGAGACGCTTGGTGAAATCGGCGAACGTTTTCTAAAGGGATATCAACCATCGCTAGAAGCGCAATTAGCTAATCTGGCAGATGAAATTGCCTATAACAATCATGACGTAGATGATGGCCTACGCTCAGGACTAATCACCATTGATCAATTGCGCGAAGTGAGCCTTTTTGCCCGACACCTTGCCGAAGTAGAAGCTCTTTTTCCGGCGTTAAAAGGACGCAGGCTTATTCATGAAACCGTGCGACGAATGATCAATGCATTGGTGCTCGACTTAACCAAGCAAAGCCAGGAAAACATTCTCAATGCAAAAATAGCGACATTCGATGAAGTGCGCAGTGCGCCTCCTCTTATCAATTTCAGCGAAAAAATAAAACTTGAAAACCAGGAGTTGAAACGCTTTTTACGTACCAACCTTTATCAGCACTATCAGGTCATAAGAATGACCAGCAAGGCAGAAAGAGTGGTTGAATCCTTATTCGATATGTTCAGCAAAGAAGTGCGCTTGCTGCCCGTTGAATACCAGGAGCGAGCACAAAACGATCGATATCGAGCGGTTGCGGATTATGTGGCGGGAATGACCGATCGATATGCAATCAAAGAGTACCGACGGTTATTTGTGATAGAAGAAGCTTAATTCGTTTCTTACTTATTAAACAACAAGGGCCGTGAAGATTCGCGGCCCTTGTTGTTTAGAGTGGATTCACTTGAATAATGAATCCACTAAGCGTTGTTTAATTAGGGGTGGCACAAATATTCACGCCATAAGGACTCGTGAATCCAGGAGGTGCGACTGCCTGGTCGCCATAGTCGGAAGAAATCCCTGGCAACGTAATCGTAACGCTGGTGGTAGATTCACTACCCGCTACAGTTGCACGCGCGGTCAATACCACGTCAGTCCAATATGCATGGTCCTGTGCATAAGTTAAGTTTATGCTGCCAGTTCCGGAACTAGTTGTAGTTACACTAGAGTCGACCGCAGCAACAATACCCGGCTCCAGAGTACCGTTACCGTTTGTATCGTTATCAGTTGAGTCAAATATACCATTGTTATTAAGGTCTTCATTAGTGCAAACGTACGGGCTATTAGGAGTCCAAAAAGTGGTGAAATGCATTGTTCCCTTACGGTATATGGTAGGTCTTAATGCAAATGTGACAACCGCCCCGGAAACCGCATTACCAGAAGCATCTGTTACCAAAATGTTATACGGTAATTGATACGTCGTGCTATTCAACTCCACTACCGTGTTACCAGTTCCCAGAGTGATAAATAAAGCTTTTGCAGACACCGTCAATGTTGTGGTTTGCGTAACCCCAGTACCTTGAACCGTTGCACGAAGGGTTACACCATTTTGAGCGGTTGTAGACGTACCTGCCGTAAATACGGTGCTTGCAGAACCGTTGCTGCCCGTAACTGCAGTCCCGGTAGACAGATTGCCATTACTTGTATCGGCAACGATATTGAAGACCACCGTTTGATTCTTAACCAGGTTATTAGCAGAATCGCGAACAACGGCAGTTATCGTACTTTGCTCCTGTGTCCCAATTACAGCAGGGCTGGCTTGAATCGTGATGGAGTTTGGCGTCGTAGCAACAAATTCAACAGATCGTTGCACAGATGGTCCCGATGTAACCGAGGCCGTCAGTACGGCTGGACCTGCTGTTGTAGAAGAAACCGTTATGCTGGCATTGCCGCTTCCATTGGTTACAGCACTTGCCGCACTAACAGTGCCCCTTGTTGTAGAAAAGTGGACCGTTACACCCGATTGAGCGGTGCCTGCAATATCATAATGAACGGTAACGGTTTGAGCAGTGCTTATATTAAGCTCGGCCGCCGAAGCTGGTGCGGTAAAAGTAAAATTCGTCGTGCTGACAGAAAGCGTCTGAGTGCCAGTTGCACCTAATCCAGTTGCAGAAATTGTATCCGTTCCTCCGACTGAGCCAGTGACGATAATTGTGGCGCGGCCATTTGAGTCGGTCGTCGGAGAGCTACTGCTAAGCCCATTACCAGCACTAGAACTAATAGCTAAGGTCTTGCCGGAAATGCCCTGTCCCGCTGAATCTTTTAAGAAAATATCAAAGGTAGCCGTATTGCCTGATACCAACGATGAAGGCCCGCTAATCGTTATTGTGGTACCCGAAACAGCAATCGAATTAGTTGCAACTACCGAGCCTACCGTCGCAGTTACTGCGATAGTGCGATTGGTGGGATCCGAACCTGTACCTATCGTGGCAGTCGCTGCCCCGCTAGCATCCGTCGTCGCACTTACTACTGTAACTACGCCGGAATCCGATGCAAAGCTTACGGTTTGTCCGGACATCGCTGTATTACCTGTCCCTTTTACAAGGGCAGTCAATGTAACGGTTGAAGACCCATCTGACGCAAGAGTCGGGCTACTTACTAGCAACTGAACAGAAGTAGGCTGCACTGTAGTACTGCCGCCGCCCGTGGATGTACTGGCCGTTCCCCCTCCACACGCCGCAAGGCCTAGTAGCATACAAACCGAGATGAAGAAAGACCAGAATGAAGAGGCTGCTTGACGAGAATGGGCAATCAATTGGAGGCTCCCTTAGCACGGATCCAGCCGAAACACTGCTAATTAGTGTCATTAATGGCTAGATTAATTAATATTTTACCGAGGACTATTAAAGCTCAACTTTCACTGCTGCGCAACTTAATTTACACAAATCGTCAATTAGGTATTACCCGAATAGAAATTTAATCCATATCAGGTATAAAACAAACTCGGAAATAGGAGGTCCAGCCTAGAGGGTATTTGGTAAGAGATTAAACGCTCCAATGCTTTGTTGCAAAGCACAAAAATCGATTGTCGTCCTAGTCCGTTTTCGTTACGATTACGAATTCTGCTTTCCACGAATAATCGATTTGACTGTTCGCGCATTGAGGAAGCGTAAAGTGGCTTGAGAACTCCAATCGGTGGCCCTCCATTGATGCTGCCAAGCAATCTCTAAAAGTCGCAATAATTTCACCAAAGGCAAACCAGTCGCCACCTCTAAGTAAAATTAATATTCGCTGAAGATTTTTGAAAGGTACGAAAGTGAGTCATCCCGCCCGTCCACCTCGTCAAGGTTTGTATGATCCTCGCCATGAACACGATGCTTGTGGTCTTGGTTTCGTTGCAAATATTAAAGGCCGGAAAAGCCATGACATCGTTCGCAACGGCTTACAGATTCTGAAAAATCTGACCCACCGGGGCGCAACCGGTGCGGACCCTTTACAGGGCGATGGCGCCGGCATATTGATTCAATTGCCGGACGCGTTCTTTCGCAAAGAGTGCGCTAAGCTCGCGATCGAATTACCGGAGTTCGGCGAATACGGCGTCGGTATGATCTTTCTGCCGCGAGATCCCGGCGCTCGAATGGCTTGCCAACACGAACTGGAGCGGGCCATTGTTGCCGAAGGACAGGAAGTTTTAGGTTGGCGCGATGTGCCGGTAGACAATCAAGGATTAGGCGAAGGCGTTAAAGCGATCGAGCCTATCACTCGTCAGGTATTCGTCGGCAGAGGACTCTCCACACCTGATATAGATTCCTTCGAACGAAAGCTTTACATCATCCGCAAACGGGCGGGGCACGCTATTCGCGCCCTCGGTTTGCATCATGCATTGGAATATTACGTGCCATCGTTTTCAGCGCGCACTATTGTTTACAAAGGCATGCTGCTCGCCAGTCAGGTGGGCGAATACTACAAAGATTTGCAGGATCCGGGGCTGGTCTCGGCGTTGGCGTTAGTGCACCAGCGCTTTTCTACCAACACCTTTCCGACTTGGGATTTGGCGCATCCGTTCCGGATCATTTGTCATAACGGCGAAATCAATACCTTGCGCGGCAACGTCAATTGGATTCGCGCGCGCCAGCAAAATATCGCGTCCAAGCTGTTAGGCGACGATCTCCACAAAATCTGGCCATTGATCTATGACGGCCAATCGGATTCGGCATCGTTCGATAATGCGATAGAACTGTTAGTCATGGGCGGTTATTCGTTAGCCCACGCAATGATGCTGATGATTCCCGAAGCTTGGGCCGGCAATCCGCTCATGGATGAAAAGCGGCGCGCGTTCTACGAATATCATGCGGCGTTGATGGAACCGTGGGATGGTCCCGCAGCCATCGCGTTCACAGATGGCCGACAAATCGGCGCAACATTGGACCGCAACGGTCTTCGTCCGGCGCGTTATTTAGTGACGAATGACGATCAGGTTATTCTGGCGTCGGAAATGGGCGTACTGGATATACCGCAATCGAAGATCGTCAAAAAATGGCGCTTGCAACCGGGCAAAATGCTGCTCGTGGATCTAGAGCAAGGTCGCATCATTGATGACGCTGAGTTGAAGGATAAACTGGCCAGCTTCCGCCCCTATCGAAAATGGCTGGAAAAAACCCAGCTCCATTTGGAGGACATTCCCAATCCGGATTACGTACCAACGCCGGATTCGGACAAGCTGCTCGACCGGCAGCAAGCCTTCGGCTACACGCAAGAAGATTTGAAATTCCTGATTGCTCCGATGGCGGCGACGTCACAAGAAGCAATCGGCTCCATGGGCGACGACACGCCACTCGCGGTGTTGTCCAATCGGCCAAAACCGCTATACGCCTACTTCCGTCAACTATTCGCGCAAGTGACCAATCCGCCGATTGATCCGATTCGCGAAGAATTGGTGATGTCGCTGGTTTCATTCATTGGCCCGCGTCCGAATATTCTCGATCCGGATAGCTCCGGCCCCAATATGCGGCTCGAAGTCAGCCAACCGATTCTTACCTTCGAAGATATCGAGAAACTGCGGCAAGCAGAAGGACTCACACGCGGAGAGTTCCGCTCCGTTACGCTCTCCATGTGTTATCCGGCCCCATGGGGAGCGACCGGCATGGAAGCCGCATTGGCTCAGCTTTGCGCCGATGCGGAAGACATCGTTCGTAAAGGCAGCGCTAACATCATCATCCTCACTGACCGCGGCATTTGCGCCGAGTTGATGGCGATACCCGCACTGCTTGCGACAAGTGCCGTGCATCAACATTTGGTGCGCACCGGCTTAAGGACGCGTACCGGCTTAGTCGTAGAAACGGGTTCGGCACGGGAAGTGCACCACTTCGCACTACTCGCAGGCTACGGCGCAGAAGCCATCCACCCGAACCTCGCCTTCGCGACGCTTGCAGAATTGGGCGACTTCATCCCGCAAGACATTTCCCACAAAGAAGCCTGCAAGCGCTACATCAAAGCGATTTCCAAGGGCTTGCTGAAAGTCATGTCCAAAATGGGCATTTCCACTTATCAATCCTATTGCGGCGCGCAGATTTTCGAAGCCATTGGATTGAATAGTGAATTCGTCGAGAAATATTTCACCGGCACCGATACCGCAGTAGAAGGCATCGGCATCGAGGAAGTATCAGAAGAAGCTGCGCGATTGCATCGCCTCGCCTACTCCGATGCGCCGCTTTACCGCAATGCGCTCGATGCAGGCGGCGAATATGCGCTCCGCACACGGGGCGAGGCGCATATGTGGACGCCCGATTCGATTGCCAAACTTCAACATGCGACACGCGCCAACAGTTATTCGACGTATCGCGAATATGCGCAACTCATCAACGATCAGAGCGAGAAGTTGATGACCTTGCGCGGATTGTTTGAAATCAAAACGTCGAAAGAACCCATCCCGCTGGAATCAGTCGAACCTGCCGCATCGATTGTCAAACGCTTTTCTACCGGCGCGATGTCACTCGGTTCTATTTCGCATGAAGCCCATTCGACACTCGCTATCGCAATGAACCGCATTGGCGGTAAATCAAACACCGGCGAAGGCGGTGAAGATCCAGTGCGCTACATCCCGCTGAAAAACGGCGATTCAATGCGTTCGGCAATCAAGCAAGTAGCCGCAGGCCGTTTCGGCGTGACGACGGAATACTTAGTCAATGCCGATATGCTGCAAATCAAAATGGCACAAGGCGCAAAACCCGGCGAAGGTGGCCAGTTGCCCGGCCATAAGGTATCGAAGTACATCGCCAAGGTTCGTCATACGGTGCCGGGCGTTGGTTTGATTTCACCACCGCCGCATCATGACATTTATTCCATCGAAGATCTGGCGCAGTTGATTCACGATTTGAAAAACGTGAATCCGCAAGCAAGCGTATCGGTGAAATTAGTATCGGAAATCGGCGTGGGAACCGTTGCTGCCGGCGTAGCGAAAGCGAAATCCGATCACGTGACTATCTCCGGCCACGATGGCGGTACCGGCGCGTCGCCGCTCTCCTCCATCAAATATGCCGGCAGTCCGTGGGAACTCGGCTTAGCCGAAACCCAGCAAACATTGGTATTGAACAAATTACGCAGCCGCATCACGGTGCAAGCCGATGGCCAAATGAAAACCGGCCGCGATGTGGTAATCGCAGCGCTGCTCGGGGCCGACGAAATGGGTTTCGCCACCGCGCCACTGGTAGTCGAAGGCTGCATCATGATGCGCAAATGCCACCTCAATACTTGCCCGGTCGGCGTCGCGACACAAGATCCGGAACTCATCAAGAAATTCACCGGTCAGCCGGAGCACGTGGTGAACTACTTCTTCTTCGTTGCCGAGGAAGTGCGCGAATACATGGCAAAAATGGGCTTCCGCACGTTCGATGAAATGGTAGGCCGAAGCGAAATGCTCGACATGCACAAAGGCATCGAACACTGGAAAGCCAAGGGCTTGGATTACGCCAAACTGCTCTATCGACCGGCGATTTCTCATGACGTTGCCATTCGGCAATGTGAGAAACAGGATCATGAATTAGAAAACGCACTCGATCACAAGCTTATCGAAAGAGCCGAAGCGGCCTTGAAAACAAAAGCCAAAGTGGCGTTCGAGATGCCCGTCAAAAACACCAATAGAACTGTCGGCGCCATGCTCTCCGGCGAAGTGGCAAAGCGTTATGGCCACACCGGCCTGCCGGACAACACCATTCATATCAAAATGAAAGGCACGGCAGGACAAAGTTTCGGTGCATTCCTTGCGCGCGGTGTGACTTTAGAACTTGAAGGCGAAGCCAATGACTATGTAGGCAAAGGCATCTCGGGTGGCCGCATCGTCATTTATCCGCCGCAAGATTGCCCGATCGTGCCGGAAGACAATATCGTCATTGGCAACACAGCGCTGTATGGCGCAATCAGCGGTGAAGTGTATTTGCGCGGCGTTGCCGGCGAACGCTTCGCAGTGCGTAACTCGGGTGCGATGACTGTCGTCGAAGGTGTCGGCGATCACGGTTGCGAATACATGACCGGTGGCACCGTGGTCGTTATTGGCCAGGCAGGCCGCAACTTCGCAGCAGGTATGAGCGGCGGCGTTGCCTTCGTACTCGACGAAGCCGGCGACTTCGAGCGCCGCTGCAATTTAGCGATGGTCGATTTAGAAACCGTTCCAGGCGAAGAAGAAGCGTTAAAACAATCTGGCACCGACATCGAGAGCCATGGCAAGGTGAATGTGAATCATCTCGGCATCGCCGACGATGAATTACTGCGCGGATTAATCCAGAAACATCTCAAATACACCGGCAGCGCGCGAGCCAAATTGATTCTCGATCATTGGAACGAATACCGGAGTAAGTTTGTGAAAGTAATGCCGCAGGAATATCGCCGTGCCTTAGCTGAAATGGCGGCGGAACAAGCGGAAGAAACCAGTCGGGAGGCAGTGGTAAATGGGTAAGGTAACAGGGTTCCTCGAAATCGAGCGGCATGACCGGCCATACGAGCCGGTTGAAAAACGCATCCACTTCTATAAAGAATTCGTACTCCCGTTGTCGGATTCGGAAATGAGCCGACAAGGCGCTCGCTGTATGGATTGCGGCATTCCGTTTTGCCAGAGCGGCTGTCCGGTGAATAACATCATTCCCGATTGGAACGACTTGGTATATCGCGGGAATTGGCAGGAAGCGCTCGACGTACTGCACTCTACCAATAACTTTCCCGAATTCACCGGGCGCGTCTGTCCTGCGCCATGCGAAGCGTCTTGTACGCTGAACATCAATGATGACGCGGTAGCGATTAAATCGATCGAGCAAGCCATTGCGGATAAAGGCTGGAAAGAAAACTGGATCGTTCCGCAGCCACCACGGCATAAAACCGGTAAGCGCATCGCGGTTATCGGCTCCGGCCCTGCGGGTATGGCGTGCGCGCAACAGCTTGCACGCGCTGGCCATGATGTGGTGCTGTTCGAAAAGAGTGATCGCATCGGTGGCCTACTGCGTTATGGCATTCCCGACTTCAAAATGGAAAAGCGCCATATCGATCTTCGCGTCGAGCAAATGCGTGCCGAAGGAGTGGAATTCCGCACCGGCATTCACGTAGGGGTCAATTACGACGCAAATAAGTTACTCGATGAATTCGATGCGGTCGTCATGACCGGCGGTTCTGAACATCCGCGCGATCTTGATGTGCCGGGACGCGATCTCGATGGCATCCACTTCGCAATGGACTTTCTGCCGTTGCAAAACAAGATCGTTGCCGGAGATCAAGTACCTAATCAGCTCGTGGCCACCGACAAGAATGTCGTCGTCATCGGCGGCGGCGATACGGGATCCGACTGCGTCGGCACATACGTCCGCCAAGGCGCGAAATCCGTAACCAATTTCGAACTCATGCCGCAACCGCCCGTACAGGAAAACAAATCGCTCACATGGCCCTATTGGCCAATGAAGCTCCGGATTTCGTCATCGCACGAAGAAGGCTGTGAACGAGATTTTTCGGTGTTGACCAAAGGCTTTTCCGGCAAGGACGGCAAGGTTACAACGCTGCATGCCGTGAAATTGGAGTGGTACAAGGATGGCGGCGCGATGAAAATGCGCGAAGTTCCCGACTCGGAATTCGATATCACCGCTGACTTAGTGCTGCTGGCGATGGGTTATACGCACCCGGTGCATAAGGGCATGCTGGAGCAACTGGGAGTACAACTCGATCCACGCGGCAATGTGCAAGCGGATACCAACAAATATCAAACCAGCAATCCCAAGGTCTTCGCCGCCGGCGACATGCGTCGCGGTCAATCGCTTGTGGTATGGGCCATCCGCGAGGGAAGACAAGCGGCTCGGGCAGTGGATGAGTATTTAATGGGAACGTCTGATTTGCCCCGATGAAATGATGACAGAGCGGATTACGCCGCGATGCGGCTAATCCGGGCAACAAAAAAGGCGAGCCTCAAAGCTCGCCTTTTGTTTTATACGCCGCCTGTCGTTAAGCGTTTTGGCGAATGCCGGCGATCAGCCATGTGGACTTAGGATTTTTCAAATCCTTCACCACGTACCAAGTTTCATCGAGTGATGAACCACCCGTTTGATCTTCGTGAATGACACCGGTAAAGCGAACACTCGACACGGCTTGATCTTCTTCGATATCCACACTCAACAATTCGGCGTTGAGCGAAGCCACATCGGTTTTCTGAGATACATCGCCGCGTTCTTGAATTTGCATTGCCAATTCGGCGTAGAGCTCCGGCGTGGTGTAGTCGCGGATATCGCGCAAATCCTTGGAATCGTTGGCCGCTTGCAAGCGAATGAACGACACCTTTGCTTGCCGTAAAAACGAATCGGCATCGAAGCCGTCTGGATAACGCTGCGCACCAGCACTATTGGTGGCACCGGCAGCTGAGCCTCCCGCGAAGGTGCCGGCGGGTTCAGCGGATGACATGCCGGCGTACTGCATCGTCTGCCCGGAAGAAGCTTTTCGGCGGAACATATTGATCGCAAACAGTACGACACCGATGATGACAACAATCATCAACATATTGCCGATAGCCCCCATCACTGCACCACCGCCGAACATGGACATTAACGCGGCACCCGCACCAAATGCAGCCAGTGGTCCAAGCCAACGGGAGAATCCGCTTGGTTTCGGTGCTACAGGCAGAGCCGCTACTGCGCCGCTAGACGCCCCTTGCTGCGGTTGAGCGGTCGGCGCTTTGGGCGCAGCCGGCGGCGGAGAAACCTCGCGTTTCATGCCGACGGATTTTCCACCGCCCAGCCGTTTGGCCTCGACGTCGGCAGCGGTGACCGCCAAGAAGCTGACACTAGCGGTCAAAATCATCAACATGGTTAATATTCTTTTCATGGGTAAATCTCCTGCTTCTAATATAAAACGTTGCAACAATCACACTTCGATATATGGATGTGCAATGGGCAGTATAGTCCACCCATATAGGCCATTATGTGCGGTTAACCACATCTCTATTTAAGGGGCATTTGCCGAAAAACAAGAAGAACCCTTGTCTTTTGCGGCCAAAGAACGAATAGCGTCGGCAATTTCCCCGCTCATGGTCTGGAGGGCACGGCCATGGGCAGCCGCCAAAGCATCGTAGCCGTTACCTTTCCATGTTTCTCTGGCGAGTGTCCTACCCTTCAGTTCATCGCCGGTAGACGCCCGCCGGACAACCCATAAGGCTTCGATAACCGCCGCCTCATTAAGTTGCGAATCAAAACGCTGCACATCGATAGAAATCCGATAATCGATATTGCGACTCGCTTGTTGGCGTGCATCGATTACCCATGCATCCGTCAATTGGCGGGTAAGGTTAGCCACGATCGCATGAGAAATTTCGCTTTTCAACGGTTCGGCCCACCGATGCTGCTCAAGTACAACCACGCGGTTAGGCTCGGTTTGGAGCACGATTTGCGGCCGATCGACCATTTCGGGAATCGTAATCGTGCCAACGGCGATGGCACAGGAAGGCTTATTACGGCTATGCAAATCCGCCGGAGTCGGCGCGCCAAGCGTGTAATAGCGCAGTGGGGCTGAGCTAACGCAACCTGACAATAACGCAAACGCCAATGAAAGCGTTGCAACAACGCGGCTACTAATCACGGTCGTCCTCCTTCCTACCGCGAATAATCGATTCGGGATGGCGTTCAAGATAATCGGCAAGTGTGCGCAACGATTGTGCGGCCCGAGTCAATTCATGTAATGCATCGCGCATATCCTGTTGCAACGGCGCATCGGAATTCAGCGCACTCTCGACTGTGCCGAGCGCTTTGCGTGTGCTGTCGAGTGTGCTGCGCACCTCCGGCACCACTTCGCCATCGAGTCTATTGATTAACTTGTCTGTGCTCTTCAACGTGCCGTCGAGGGTTCGCAATGTCTTGCGCAAATCGTTGCCGAGTTCCTCGAGTGGCATCTTCTCCATTTTTTTCAGAATGCGCGCGAGTGACGCTTGCAACTCTTCAGCGGTGCCCGGCACAGTGGGAAGCTCAGGCGGCGTCTTGCTCCAATCGACGTGGGCTTTGGGCGCGTCTGGGAAAAAATCCAGCGCGATATACAATTGCTGCGTCAAGAGATTACCGACACGCAATTGACCACGGAAGCCGCGCTCGACATAACGGTCCAGCATGTGCTGCGGATTAGGCGCCTTGGTGCCGTTACGATACTTGGCTCTCAATCGCTCGGGATATAGTTTGATTTCGACCGGGATGGTGAATTCTTTTTTGTTTGTATCGTAATCCACGCCGACCGATGCCACTTCGCCGATAACGATCCCTCGGAAATCGATCGGTGCGCCCGGCCCCAAACCACGTACGGACTCTCGGAAATTCATCACGTAGGTCTCGCTGACGATATCCGGCGCTTTCATTGCCTGACTGCGATCCTCCGACAAGCGGAAGGCTCGATTAACCTCTGCCGTCGGAGCCTGCTTTGCATCAGGCGGCGCTTCGAATGCCACACCAGCGATCACAAGCGTCGACAACGCTTCAACATTAACTTTGAAACCGCTAGAATCGAGCGCCACATCAAATCCGCTGGCATGCCAGAACTGTGTGTTGGTTCGGACATGGCTATCGTACGGCGCATTGATAAAAATCCGCAGCGTTACGCCCTTGCCATCCTTATCGAGTTGATACGCGACGACTCGTCCCACTTCCACTCGACGGAAAAATACGGGCGAACCAATATCCAGCGATCCCAAA